>Ga0114968_10000009_pt1 | contig 208120 bp, 231 predicted proteins | sample M_130807_EF_Meta_FD_87020 | JGI IMG/M metagenome (GOLD analysis project Ga0114968, IMG submission 87020) | Freshwater microbial communities from Lake Montjoie, Canada to study carbon cycling - M_130807_EF_MetaG | ecosystem: Environmental > Aquatic > Freshwater > Lake | place: Lake Montjoie... | reverse complement strand
GAGGTTGGAAGAAGACATTCTAGATGGAAGAAGAGAAGATGCTTGTGTGTGTTGGAGGCCGGCTATTGGCTATCCCGTGATGTCAGACAATTCGTTTTCAGAAATCTGGAAAGTGTGGGACAATTGCGAAAGGGAAAAGTTGGGGTTTCCCCCGGGTTAGTGCGTGGCGGGCGGGCGGGGCGGGCGCAACAGCTCGGGGTTCTTGGGGGGAGATTAGCCTTACTCGCCATCGTTGCCCCTCGAATTGTCCTCCGCCTCATTTGTTTGTCGTTGTGATTTGTTGAACTTTTTGTGGGTTTTGGTTTTACTCGGAGTCCGAGTCGATGGCGAAGCGGTTGCGGACCACGCGGCGCTGGGCCGGCAGTTGGCGGTTGTGGAGGGCCACCTCGTTCCACACCTGCGTGTGTTCAACGAGGTCGCGGGCGGCCTTGGCGTCGCGGGCGGCCCAGATAGGCACCCACGCGGCCATGAGTGGACCCACGTCGCGAGCGGCGGCAATGGCGGCACGGCACTCCGCCTTCCACTGCGCTTCCGGCATGTTGACGCACCGGGCGAACTCGCGGCGAGCGGCAATCGCTGCGCGGCGATCCTCGCGTTCCATCATGTTCGCCCAGTTAGGCGACATAGCCCAGCGGGTCCATGCCTCGCCGGCCTCGCGGACGCGAGCGACGCTGCGAGCCGTGCGGCTCTGGACGACCCACGCCGCAACGAAGCGGGTGAGAATGCCGACCACGCGGTCAACAGCCACCATGTCAACGGTGGGCTTCTTGGGGGCGGGGATCCACTGCGGCACATTGATGGACCACCCGGCGGCGGGGTTGCGGACGAATCCGGCGCGGCGGCGGATGACGGAGTGCGGGACGAAGGAGAGCATCTTGGCTTGGTAGAAGAGAGAGAGTCAGAAGTATATGTGTATTCTGGCCCGGCTATTGGTCTTTCCGTGATGGCGGACAATTCGTTTTCAGAATTCTGGATTCATGGGTCCAAATGGAAAAGGGGATACGACCCCAGTTCGTTTTTTTGTAGTTAGCTCAAGCAAGTCAAGTGGCTCCCCCACTCACCAGTTATCCGTGGGCGTGGACAATTCGTTTTCAGAATTCGTGACCCTCCAACGGAGGCAGGTCGGCATACTCGTCCTCTGGATTGTGGATGATGTGTCCGACAGGTGGCCAGTACTCAATGCGAAGGACAAGGGATCCCTCGTGGACGGCAGACGGAACGGCACGCACGCAAATGTGGTTACCAATCGCCGCCGCAATCTGGGCGAGTGCGTCGGTCTTGTGGACGATGTGAAGCGAAGACATACGACGGCCGTCAATCACAATCTCATGGTCTGGCCGAATGACGGGACGGAACCGCACCCACATATCCTTACGGGTCCGTGAGTTGCGAATCGCCTCGAGAAGCTGATCCTTGATGTCATGCGGAATCTGAGAAACCCAGTACTCTACGAACATCTTTACGCAGGCAGTCTCGAAACGCTTGAAGTTGTCCGTTGCGTAGGCCGTATACAGCTCGTTGAGGTCGGAGGTAGAAAGTGCCATCTTGTTCGATAGTCTGTGTTCCTTGTTGCGATACAGAATCCGTTTTGCGGTGGGAACGTAGTGACGGTGGGAGGAGCGTAGTGACGGTGGGAGGAGCGTAGTGACGTGTAAAAAGTTTGTTGGTTTGGTTGTGTCTCTACTCCAGAGCCTCCAACCACGGGGCCTGCTCCTCAGCCGAGACAGCCAGCTCCGTTAGGTACGCACGCGCCCGTGCCACCTTCTCCTCCGTTGGAACCCCCATCTTCGCAATCTCTGCGATCTTGGTCTGGATTGCCTCCCCAACGGACACGCGGGGACGGAAGCTCTCGTCAAACCCGGCCATGACATTGACCAGGCGGGCAATGTGTCCTTCGCAACACATCCCAACCGACTCGCTTGCCTCCTCCCAGAGCCGTGCCTTGAGTTCCGCACGTTCCTTGTCCGGTTGCTGGTCAATCAGGGTCCAAAGCCCCTCCAGGCAGCGGGCATACAGGCGGTCGCCTGCCGTGCGACATGTGCCTCTGTTGTACCACTGCTCCACATCGTTCGCTACTCTGAGGACGCCACTCAGAGTTCCGCCGCGTGCGGCAAAGGAGCGAAGAACCCGCAGTCCCACTGACCGCCCGTCTGTTCGGACGGCCAGCAGCTTCTGTTCGCCCGCATTGGTGTGCTGAACCACCGCTGTGGTATGCACGTTCTGCGGGTCGCGGGCGATCCGTTCGAGCCCGGCTGGGCGGGGCGGACCCGCTGCACCGTAGTAGCCCCCGCCTCCTGGCGGAGGAACACCGAGCCGCTCGGCTTCCACGCGTGCAACTTCGGCAACACGGGCGGCTTCGTGCAAGGCTTCGCGTGCGCGGACAGCGCGGGCGGCAAAGGCGACACGGTCTGCCGCCTGTCTCTCCCGCACGAGGACATGCCTGTCGCACAGTCGCTCGTTCTGGGCATTGGCACGGCCGCACCAGTGCTGGTTGAATCTCCCGGCGGTGATATGCTCGCACTGCCCGGCCACGGCGGGCGGGAGGCGGGCTGCGATAGGGGCATGCGTCCCGCAGAAGACATGCTGTGGTCCGACGAAGGCTTCGCAGGGACGGTGGTCGGCTTGCTTGATGAATCCGCAGTTGTGGCCGGCCATTGTGAAGTATGAGGAGAAGTCTTGAGTGAGTCCCCTACTCTAGGTCTGGGTCTGAGTTTAAAAAATTCGTTTTCATCCACTGGCCTACACTCGCCCAAGAACAACTTGTGTGTGGGCGTGGAGCACTGCAAAGTCCGCAACCCTCAATCCAGCAAGACACCCTGCGAGTCGGTCAAAGATGGCCTCTCGCTGGTCAGTCGTTCGAGTGAAGATTTCAAGGATGTGGTATAGATGGCGCAACGTAATGTGCGTGGTATTCCATACCTCTGGGAGTTCGCGGTAGGATGCGTAGAAGTCTGACAATGCATACGGGACCATGTCGTAGGGCATGATGCTATTCAGGATGTGGTTGACATCGAATACAGAGATGAGAGAGTCCATCTTGCTGTGTGTTCTCCGGATACAGCCGAATCCGTTTTCTGCAGCCGACGCAAAACGGATGCGGATCCGCTAGCCCAACGGTCAGCATCCAAAATGAACTTCGACAATGCCATCGCTGACACCATGTACGCTCACCCCGATTACGTAGGAACCTGCCGCAAGGGCGAGAACACGCCCGAGAACGAGGAGCGTTGGCTCGTGACCTTTGAGGAGCGGAGTGTGAACGGAAAGGAGATGCTGCTTGAAGTGATTCTCCGTGACGGTGGTATTGTCATCTCCATCCTGGACTGGAAGCACATGACCAAGACAGAGGCGAGGAACATGACGAACACGTTCACCAGCTACCTCACACTGGTGTAACCTTCTCTGCAACAACCTTGACCAACACAACTTTTTCAACTACATAGTCCTTGCAGTCGTGGATTTCAGGAGTTCGGCACTTGACGCAGAATTCGCCGGGACACTGGCAGGTGAAGACAAGATGGGTGCGTTTCTTGCAGTGGTCACACTTCGGCATTTGAGACCAGTCTTATCATGCCGTTAGACTTTTCGTTTCCTAGAAGCAATGGGAAAGACCATACGCTACGTCGCTCATGTGGATCCGGGTGTTCGGTTTCCACAAGGGGAGTTTGCGAAGCTGATTCAGATTTACTTGGCTGACCCAGATGGATGGGAGGCACATGGATATCGGTTTGAACTCGTGTCCACCAACCCGGATGTTGAGATTCGACTTGTCTCGCCTGCGAATATTGTCAAGCTGTGCGGGCTACCGAACAACCTCTCGTGTGCCGAACTGGGTGGAACGCATCTCTATCTGAATGCGAATCGATGGCTTCACGGGTCTGCCAAGAGCGGACAGTCGCTTGAAGGATATCGTCAGTATATTGTTTCGCATGAAATGGGTCACATTCTGGGGTATGAACACGTCAAGTGTCCGAGCGGCGGACCTGCACCCATTATGCTCCAACAGACGCTGGGTATTGGGAAATGCACGCCGAACACCAAGATAACCCCGATTGATTTGAAGGCACGACGTTAGTTGGAGTACGCCAGGCCACCCATGCCACTCATGACGCGGAAGATGTTGTAGTTCACGGCATACATGCGGAACAGATACGGGTAGTTCTTGCTCGGGTACGAGCCAGCCACCAGGGCCCGTCCGTCCATACCGACAATCGAGTCAAACACCAGCGTGGTCGTGTCGATACGCGAGAAGTTACAGCTTCCAGACGGCTGGTGCTCCTCGGGGGCAAGAGCAAACGAGTACACGTTGATCGGGTTCACCGACTGCGAGTATCCAGTTGTCGTGCCCGAGACCGGGATCGCATCTGGGTTCGTCTGCTGGAGACCAGACTGGGCCACACCACCAGCAACGAGTGGGTCGTTGAGAGTCGAGGTCGGGTCGTAGATAGCGTAGATCGTGCCGACCGCACCACCCGACGGGGTCGTGAGCGAATTCGTGGAAAGAGTCGCAGCAGACTGAGACGAGAAAGTGACACCCGTGCCCGGAGGGATCAGGCTAAATCCACTCGCATTCGTAGCACTCACAACCCGGAGCGTAAGACCGGCAAGAGTCGCATACGTGGCTCCCCCGACGATACCGACTGTACCCAGGGTTAATCCGGCACTCGCAACCGCCGACGCAGTGAACCAGACAGATATAGTGCCCTGGGTCGAACCCGTCAGCGGCAGCTGCGTGTACGCGTGCGGCTCGAAGGCGCCACCAGAGTGGTGCTGGTACGGCTGGACCTTCCAGAAGTAGTCGCCATACCGCTCGTCGAAGCGGTCCTGGCCGTTGAGCTGGAGGCGGCAGCGGTTGGCAATGTCATCATATGCGAACGGCTGCGTGTTGGTGGTTCCCAGGGCCGCGAGCTGCGAGCAGTCGAGCTTGCGCGCATCCTGATAGACCCACACCAGCTCCTTCACCGGGTGGTTCAGCGTCAGGTCGAGGCGGACCGTCTGCGAAGTCACCGACTGCTGAAGACCATACTGAAGCTGGTCAATCAGGTACTCGTGCGACTGCTGGGCAAAGCGGCGACGCTCATCCGTGTCGAGGTAGATGTAGTCCACATACACTGCCGCATCCTTGAAGCGGGGCAGAGCTCCAGCCGCCGCAACGACGCCACCCGTGAAGGCAGAGCCATCCGTCGTGACCCTCTGGACGAGGTCCGTCGCCTGGCGGAAGATGAAGTTCAGGCGCACCTCGTGGTACTGGAGGGCGATGAGCGGCAGGGCCAGACCCGGATTGCGGCAGAACCAGAAGGAGAGCGGGATGTACAGAACCGTCGGCCGGCCGTTGCAGCCAGCCGGAGTCGAGTACGTTCCCTCCACCGCGGCACCCAGCATCTGGTCGAGGCGAACAGACTGGTCATACTGCGAAGTCAGCGACTCCCACAGATACATCCACTCGCCATAGTGACGGTCCATGATCTGGCCACCGATCTCAATCTCCACCTGCTGGATGAGCAGGTAGCCCAGACGGCGACGACCACCGGCCGTCCACAGCACGTCCTGTCCGGCACCCGTGGCAGCGGCGCGCGTGTCAGGCAGTGTCACCTCCAAATACGTGCGGAACATCAGGTCAGCATTACGGTTGATGACCACAACCGATCGCTGGCCATACGCCGGCGAACCCGTGAAGTTGACACGCATGGCCTCCATGGCGAAATTGGTATGACGCTTGTACAGCACCTTCCAGAAGGTGATGTGGGGATTTCCGGTGATGTACGCATCCTGAGCACCATATGCGACGAGCTGAAGAAGACCGCCGCCCATTGTGTTTATCTTTTGCGAGGATATATTCTTGTCGCTTCTGAACAATGGAGGGGGGCGAATACAAAACACAGGGAGCAGACACCTGCGTGTACATCCCCCATGTGGCCTGTGCTAGGAAGGGAAAAACCATACGGGCCTCAGATCGTGGAACAGAATTCGTGTCCCGTATTACTCGCGATGAATACGAAGTCAAGGTCCAGAAGGCCGTAGTCAAGGCACTGGATGCCATCGCAGTAAAGGGTGATGGTATTTCCCAGTTCTTTAACCTCGCCGACAGCTCATGTGCCCCCAAGTTCAGTCTGGAAGACAAGAAGGAGAGATGCACGGTTCCCGAGCTACAAGGTAATCAAGGACTCATCAACTTGGTGACTCCCAAGCAGGGCGACACGCTCTATCGCAGCATATACTCCAAGTCCAAACCCGATGCACTTATCAAGTCATCCTTGAAGGGACTGATGCTCGCGATGGTGCAGATGAACGCCGAGAAGGTGACCCACAGTGATTCACACTTCAACAATCTCGGATGGATAGGCGACCAGCTTGTCATATTTGACTGGGGTCGCGGAACGGTGGGTCATGAATCATTCAAGGCATGGGCGAGGCGCTATCTCTCGTGGAACAAGGCAACGCAGGACGACTGGAAGAAGCTCAGTCAGCACACGATACAGTTCGCACTTCTCGATGTATATCCCGTGAAACTGACCCAGATGTCGAGCAAGGGACTCTTTTCAACGATATTGTCCGTGTGGGATACGCTCGGGTTGCTGGGACCGGCACGTGCGGCGGGTATTGTCTCCGAAGAAAAGGCCAAAGCATTCACAGATGCGATCTTCGAGTCGATCCGCAAGAAACCAAATGAGCTTCTGACCGAGAAGCTTAAGGTCATGATTCCGGAGCTGTTTGGAGACCCACCGGCCATTCACCCGATCGTAGCGGAAAAGCCTATGCCTCCCGCCGAGGCAAAGGCCGTGAGCCGCATCATCCCCGCAGTGGTGAATAATCCGGAATCATCGGTTGTGGAGGTCAAGGCGGCACCGGCTCCGGCAGCCGACCCAGACAAGAAGAAGCTCGAAGACATGAAGGACGCGTGCCGGAAGCTTCTTGCACCCGGAGGAGGCAGGCGTCGCACGTTCAGGAGGAAACGCCACCAGAAAGGCGGCGACTACCTAGATGGTGGAGCGGATACGTTGGTCTGGGAACAGACGCCCGAGAAGGATAGGCCATGGATGGGTCTCCCGATTGCGTATCGCGAAGGAGAGGTCTCGATTCCTCCGGGATTCGGCACAGAACTGACGAACGATGGCAACCCTGTCGTCCGCATGATTCTCCTGCGAGCGGGTGAAATGGAAGTGCATCGTGCACTCAAGATGTGGGCGAAGAATAACGAGTCCGTCAAGAAGCACTTGAATACATTTGTGGGCGGTAAGAAAGGGATCTACTTGACGCATCCGAAGGTGGTCGTCAACGATGATGATCTCATTGCCGCCGCCACCGACCCGGATATCAAGGCAGCACTCGAACATGACTATTTTCCCGACGAGGGCGAGAAGACTCGTGTTGAAGGCCTTGTCAATACAGGCAGGTGGTACGGTCTTATCACGAAACGTCAGGATACAGATATCAAGAAATTGCAACCTAAACCCGCAATCACTGCACTCATAACCCTAATGCAGCCGCTTCTTAACACCGATGGGTTCTGGATACACTACGACCTCCACGACGGAAACATGGCTCTGATGCCGGACGAAACCCCCGTCATTCACGACTACGGCCGCATAAAATTTCGAGACTATGATCTCATAAAGCTAAACGCAACCACACCAACCTTTCCGTCGCCGGGAAACCAGAATATACTCCGAAACGTTCTGCACGAAGTGGCCGATGACCCCCCGCTCTATAAACTATACCGACAGTTTTTCCATGCCGCAGACCTAATGCATAGTCTGACCGAAAGAGATTCGTGGGACGAGGAGCTCGACAAAGAGAAGCTCAACAACCGTCTGCTCGAAGCATCGAACGTGGTGATAGCGAACCGAGTTGGGTTGGAAAGGAAGAGATTAGCAGACATGGTATATATGGCACGCACTCTGGCGGCACATGGACTACTCTACGAAAAGAGTCCACCTAAAGTTGACGAAGAAGTCGAGAGTCCAGGTACAGATGTCAAGAAGACCAGAACGATAGAACAACCAGTGAAGTGGGAACCGTTTAACAATGATATAACAGACCTTCTGAAGAAGAGTACAGACGACGAAATAAGGACACATCTAAACAAATTTTTCAAAGACCCAGTATACGAGACGCGATACCATCACATCGCACGAATATGGGACTTACTGGCCGTGTTAAGGGTAATTCAGATTCACGCAGAGAGGCCTCACGAAGGGAAGCCTCCCAGTGACAATTTTAAGAACGTGGCTCTCTACTCACGGGGAGCTGCAAAAAAACTCATACAGTTGGCGTTAGCAGATCCTCCGGACGCAACACAAGCCAGAGTCAAAAAGATAGTTGACAATTTCAGTCTAATAGCTACATCATTTATGGACAAGGAACCCCCCGCAACAGATTCGGCCAAGAAACCGGGTGAAGGGGCGTCGTCCAGCGGCACAAGCGGCGGCGGCGAGGTAGACAAAGCCATTGCTGCAGAGATGCGAGAGGCGGCGGCGGGTGGCAGCGTGGCTGTGCCGAAGAAACCGGAGCCGGGTAAAGGAGAAGTTAACGGTGAGCCTACAAGTCTACCCAAACCCGACCGGACGAAATTTACGGAAGAAGGATTGAAAATAGAGGAGGCCGACGAAGAGCCTGCAACACTCTTGGCGAACGCCGTGAAGGCAGCGTACAATGAGAAATATAAGGACGATCCACCAAAATACAAACTTCCGGAAAAGGAGGACGAGGAAGCGAAGACAGACGAGGACGCGGAGGACGCGGAGGACGCGGAGGAAAAGGCACCGGACACGGCCGCGCCTCCTCCACCTGTGGCAGCACCGCCACCGCCGCCACCCACAGGCGGCAAGTTCACGCGACGCCGCCGACGCTTACCCCGACTTTACTGAGTGCCTCCTTACACGCCAACTGCTCCGCCTTCTTTCGCGTGGATCCAATGCCGAGTCCATACACCTTTCCAGCGACCATAACCGCCACCACAATCTCATTCTTCTTCGGGTCGTTGGATCGCATCTCATACTCTGGCGTGCACTTGAACTCCCGCTGACAGTGCTTCTGAAAGATATCCTTGAAATTGGTGGTTGCCGAGACAATCTCATCAATGTCAAGGTACGTCTCCATGACGGCAACCACGAAGGGATAGACGACATTGAAGCGATTGCCGCAGTCCGTCCACAAGGCTCCCAGAAACGCCTCGAAGATGTCGCCGAGCTTCTTGGTGTTCGAACGCCCAGCAATGGCTACCGAGTCCTCATTGTGGCGAGAAATGACGTAGAACTTGTTCAACCCCAACTCCTTCGACAGCCCCCCGATTCGGTCATTGTTGACGAGCTCCTTACGGGCGTCCGTCAAGAATCCCTGCTTCTTCTCGGGGAACTTCTTGCGTAGATACGTCGCGATACAGGCGCCGAGAACTGCATCACCTTCAAATTCCAGGCATTCATAGCTCTCATCTTGGAGGGGCATAACGCCGGAGGGACAGGGAGCGAGAACGGCCGGCTCTCCATCAGGCGTAGTGTAGTCTGTGCGTCGAACATAGGTTGTATGGACCATTGCGGTCTGAAAGACCTTGCGATTCCCAACGCGGTAGTGAGGGAGTCCATGACGACGGAGAATGCGGTGAATGTCATCCTCAGTGAAGGGTCGATTGGAGACATTGTAAGGAGAGTACATATGCTTCCTTCGCCTCCTTCGCGGTAAATTCGTTTTTGTCAGCTGAATACAATGGCTACCACTCGTCGGCGCGGAGGATTCCTCGGCATCAAGAAGGCGGTCAAGGCGGTCTTCCAAACCAAGAAGCAGAACAAGCGGATGTACAAGCTGTCTCGTCTGCGTAAGCTGAAGCGGACAAAGCAGGCGGCAGAGCAGAGTCGCCAGAAGCACCTCCAGCGGATTGCGGAGCAGCGCGCCAATATCGAAAACGCCGCTTACTAATAATGGGCCACTGTCAATCATCCTTCGCTTATAACGTTGTGCGTTCCCCTGAAACCGCACCACCCCTCGAAACCTGTATCGTCGATGTCGCAGCCTGTCGCTACGAGATCCCGAAGCACAAGGATATGGCGGTTTGTTTCGTCTTCTTCAATCCCGCACGGTCAAAGAAGATGCTGATGAACTATTTGTATACCATCGAAAAGCTGAAGCTGGCGTACATTCCGTATTATACGATGGAACTGGTCTTTGATGACCACGAACCCGAAATCAAGGACGCCATCCATGTGCGAAGCAAGAGCGTGCTGTTCCACAAGGAGACGCTATGTTCTCTTTTGGAGACCCGCGTTCCGCGTTCGTTCACCAAGCTGCTGTTCCTGGACGCCGACGTCATTTTCGGCCACCCCGGATGGTATACCGAAGTCTCGCGGTTACTGAGCACGTACCAAGTGGTTCAACCTTTCTCATCGTGTGTCTGGCTTGACAGCACATACACGAAGCTGGTCCAGACACGGCTGTCGGTGGCGTACATGAGCCGCACCAACCCATACAATCACAATTATCATCCAGGATTCGCATGGGCGTTTCAGCGAAAATGGTTCAGAGAGATTGGCTTCTACAAGGAGGGCATCACGGGAAGTGGCGACACCATGTCGACGGCTGCGTGGATGGGAATCAAGTTTCCGCGTGGATACGTGCATCAAGCACTGGTTCCGTCCTACGAAGAGTACTCGCGATTGGCACACCCCAACCTTGCATGTGCAACGGGAACGGTCTATCATCTGTGGCACGGGTCGGCCAAGAACCGCAAGTACGTGGACCGACACCGCATTCTCGACGGTGTCCGTGACGTGCGTTCAATTCTGGACACCAACAAGGATGGAGTGCTTGAATTAACCGATCGCAGCGTCGACACGAAGATGCGTGAATATTTCGCTTCACGGGAGGATGACGGAATTTCTTGAGAAGGACTAAATGCAGTACTCTCACATGTCTCTCACGGAACGGAGGAAGGCGATTGCTAAGGCGGTGAAGGCGGCGAAGAACGAGGCGGCGACGGTCATCCAGCGTGCCGTCCGCAAGCACCAGACCCGCAAGGCAAAGAAGGGTGGTCGCCACCGTCGCACCCACCGTAAGGTTTAAACATTTTCTCCGTCCAACACATATCGATTGATGCGAAAACAGTTATCCGCACTGGCACTTCAAGTGGTTGAGCGACAGAGGCAGTTATCCGTTGCGGTGACGCGAGTCCAGTATGGATTCATGCCCCGCGAAAATACCCTTGAAGCGTCCAAACACCTCCGCGAGATCAACGCCATGCTACGTGAGATCGAGGAATCTCTACAACCCGCTTTCGACCAAGCAAAACAAAAAGCATAATGGGTGATGTATTCGTCGCTGCTGTAGCCGCCATTGGCGTTTTGACCTCTTTGTGTTGCTGCATATGTCTGACAGGCGCAGTCAGTCACGCCGGTCAGTTTGAAGTTGTGTACATCCGGGCTCCGCCTCCACGCGCAGTCGCTCACTCCGCAGGATCCGATGAGCCCGAAGACCCGGTGGACTTCAACTCGAAGCCAAAGTCGTCGGCCACCAACTTCGGTTCGTGACGACGCACAATCTCACGCATAACCTCCGAACCACGATCTCCCAGAATGTCCTTGAGATACAACTCCAGGTCCTTCTTGGACAGACTCCATCCCTTCTTCCACTTGTTCGGACGCTTGACATTGAAGGTCATCTCCGATTCCCGCAGAAGAATCTGGTCGGGAAGCTCCGTGTGGGCATACAACGCGGCCAGGTCCAGCTCGACTGTGCGGCGATTGTCGCGAAGCTCAGAGACCTGCGAGTTCAGCTGAGAGATATCCCTGTTCACCCGGATGTACTTTGACAGAATTGCCTTGAGTGTGTCCATTTTGCTTTACAGAACTGTCAACAAGGAAAGTATCCGTTTTAAGCAAGCGAGTCCATGTTCCTTTTCGATGAGAAGGAAATCGAACGGCTAAGGACTGTATATAACAAGGAACACCCGAAGGAGCGAGAGATCCAACGGGGGCCTGCAACCGCAGTATGGGCTCAGTTGAAGCAGCGTCTTCATGCAAAGTGCAACACGGGTGACCCTGTCTGCATTGTGTCGTCCATGATGAAGCGGCCTCGTGCACCTAGTTCGTGGGCAGAGAACCAGTCAGAGTGGTTGTCCTCGGATGACATTGACAAGCTTGAACATGAATACGAGAAGGTGTTTGAAGATTATCATTTTGTGGGCTGTGTGCCGATTGATTTTGATTTGAAATCAGAGACGTCGAGGTGCATCGTATCGACGCTCTGCTCGATGAAACTGGCCACACTCTATGCGAAGGGGTGCCGACGAGTGGGCATTGTGTTTAACACGGACGTCCATGACGGACCGGGACAACACTGGATTGCTGCATTCCTGGACATTCGCCCAGAGCTGACGTATCCTCGCATGACGTACTTTGATTCGTATGCACACAAGCCCGAGAAGGAGATTCAGCGATTGATGTTTCGCTGGAAAGACCAGTGGGACGCACGGGGTGGACCTGCAATGCGGCTCACGTACAATACGACCCGGCATCAGTTCAAGGAATCCGAATGCGGCATGTACTGTCTTCACTTTCATTATGCGTGTTTGATGGGTCTGCCAATGAAGACGCGTATGCCAGACGAGAAGGTGAATGCAGAGAGGTTCGGACCGCTATTCAAGCCCAAAAAAAAAGAAGACTAAATCAATGGAAACACTCCTTGCGGTTGGTGCCCTCGTTGCCGCGGGCTATGTGATGGCCGGTGCGGAGACGGAACCCCGTCAGTATCGCGATCGCACGCTGGCAGAGTATCTAGTTCCAGGCAGCACATTCGAGGACCTCTCGGGTGCACTTGCCAAAGGATACCGCCTGATCGAGCTTCACGTGTACTCCGACGCCCAGGACGAGCCGGTGGTCGCCCTTCAACCCAAGTACGACCAGGTCGCGCATCGTTCGTTCGATTCGTGCTGCGAGGTTCTCGTGAACGAGGCATTCCCCTCGGACGACCCGCTGATTCTGAGCATCGTGGCCCACACGGACAAGAGTTTCACACTGAATCGCGTTGCGTATCATCTCAACACAACCGTCCGGAAGCATTATGTCACTGGAAATGTGCAGGAGATGCAGCTGGATTCGCTTGCGAATAAACTCATTCTCGTCTCGGGCAACGAGGTGCGTGGCACAGACCTCGAGCCTCTCATCAACCTCTCATGGAACGAGAGCCACCTGCGTCGGTTGACATACCAGCAAGCCGCATACCCTCGCGAGCCGGAGGAGCTGCAGTCGTTTACAAAGTCGAACATTGTTCTTGTCGCACCTGACCAGGCCTTCTCCAAGTTCAAGGTCATGGACGACGTTCACGCATACGGGTGTCAGTGGAATTTATGTCCTGGGAGTGGTGTAGGTTTTATTCCTCGCGGTTAAACAAAAATGGCGAACCCTTGGCTCACTCACGTGAAGAAGACAATGTCGGAGATGAAGCACCGCGGCACGTACAAGAAGGGAGACGGCCTGAAGAAGGTGATCCTGGCCGCGAAGAAGACATACAAGAGCCACGGATCGGTGGGCAAGAAGCACCGCACTCGCCGTCACCGCAAGAGCCGTATGTCCATGTTTTAAGCAAGCATTGACCACATGACCAACACCATAAGAACTGAAACACCAACCAAGTACACTCGCATACACAGTGTAGCCTCTTCGGCTGTCTGTTTACGTAAGTAGACCTCCAACAGCGATCCGTCGAGTTCGTCGATGATCACGGGTTTTCGTGAAGCCCCCTCCATCCATTCGGCGGCACGTCTTTCCATGGTAGGTTGGTTTAGTGCATCCGCTCTTGTAGTATGCGACATGATGTGCATATCCCTTGAATGTGCGAATAGATGAGTTCGTTTTCACTGCGAGGCGACGAAGCAGCCCGTAGATCCATCGCATGTACTCGGCCCTGGATTCGAGTGTCAATGGATGCGAATCCATGTACTTCACATAGACCTTCCGAAGCTCAGGGAACGGATAGGTCTTTCGCAGAGACCGGAGAAATCCCTGCTGAGTATTTATATTATCATACTCAGGCTTGTCGGGGTAATTGTATGCAATCGAAAAGAGGAAGTCGCGGCCCGGAACTGCATGTGGCTTCTTTTTCAGAAGGTCCGCATACTTCTTGTGAACCTCCTCGTACGTCGGATCTGGGTCGGGCAGAATCACTGCAGGATCCGTCTTGGCCTGGATGGTCAACTTGTGGTTCACCTTGTTGTGAATCTCAAACAGCCACCGACCCGCGTCTCCGGTGAGCGGGTGTTCCGACACGAACTTCGCAGTGCTTTCACGGCAAAACTTACACGGCAGCACGCGACTCATGAATGCGAGTGCTGGTCCAGGACTGGGCGATCCTTCGGCGATTAGATGAAAGAGCTGCCATGCACTCCCGCCCCAGTATCTAGTATCCATATTGTATTCAACGCACATCTTTCTCGGTCAGCCACACGGCAATCTGCAGAGTCATTGCCGCATCCGACACGGGGTTGTGGGCCTTCCCAACCGGAAACGCAGATTTCAGCCCTGAATCCAGTTCCTTGGCAATGCATGCGTACGTCCCCTCCAACTTTGCGGTCTTGCACCGCTTGGTGAACTCGGGATTGTGCGTCGCAATGTCAACCACGCGAAGAGGCGAACTGTAGGCGATCTTGTGTCGAGCACACGCGGTCTTCAATGCCTTCAAATCCATGTCTCCCTTCACAACCACCACGGATTCCGAGACCGTCTTCATAAATCGAGTCAACCACGACGACGGCTTCAAGTGCGGCTTCACTAACTTGTCGGCAAAGTATGCGGTTACACTGTCGCTTTGACCCAGAAACTCGGGTGCTGTCCGCTCCGTCTCTTCAAGAATGTCTAGCACCACGGACGTCGGAGGCGTCACAGTTGAGAACTTGGACGAGACGCGGTTCAATTGACCCGGTGGTGGCGGAAGAACTGCGAAAAAGGGGGCTGAACGAGTCCATGCGTCACCTGTCTTCTTCAAGTGGTATCCACCAATCTCACGAGGCAAAAACTGCTCGCCGAGGTGCCAAAACTCGCAATCGAACGCAAGAATGGACGTTGCTTTTCCGGCGAGTTTGTCCAGACCAGGATTGCGTATCCTCATTATGTCGTCGTCTGAAAAACATTCTGGACAACTCAATAAATGCTCGACACGAAGGACATCATCATTCTGACAGCGTCGTTTTACCTCGGAAGTGTGGTGGCCGCCTTCTTCAAGTCGCTGAATGACGGCATTCTTGTGCCGCTGCTCGCCCCGGCCGCGGCGGCGGGCAAGGGTGTGTCGGCCTTCTCCATCAAGGTCGGCTCGGCGGACCTCAAGATCGGTCAGGTCATCGCCGAGCTGGTGAACCTCATCGTGTCGTTCGCGCTTGTCGTCTTCACCATCGGCCTGCTCCGTTCGTATGTGCTGACTCGCATCGGTGCGAGGCGCAAGGGCGGCGGCGAGGAGTAAAAAACTAAGCTATTAATAATGTCTTGGCTGCCCCAATCCGTAACAGACGCGTGGACAACGGCGACAGGAACCGCGGCTGATTATTGGTCGAATCGTCCGTCGTGGTTAGGTGGTCCGGCACCCGCTCCCACGACCACGACCACCGTCGGAGCTCGTCGCAAGACATACCGCAAGAAGGCCAAGAAGTCTAAGCGTCGCCGCACCGGAAGGATGTCCATCGGCCACCGGGCGTCTTCTTATATATAGACTCAATCCGCTTCCTCAGGTCCTGAGGAGATCCCTTGTGTAGCTCATTCGCCCGCTTCCACTCACTGAATACCGAAGAAATCTGTGCCCACGACGTCGGCTCACGCTCCTGCTCGCCCTCCGCCAACGGTGGGTGTGCGTGGATCTTCTCACGGATGAACTTGGCGATCACGTCACTGTCCTCCTTGTACTCAGCAATGTACTCCATGACCTTCTCCGGTGCGGCCAGCTTGCGGAGACCATTGCCCTCCGTAAAGAGATGAACCAGATAGCTGAGAAACGCCGTTGCCCATGCCTCGCTCAGACAGTTCTGCTTCATGCTCTCGTTCATCAGCTTCTCATGGGGAAGCTTCGGTTCGAAGACGAACTTGTTCGGGAATCCAACAACGACCAACCTGCGCCACGTGCCACCGTCCGTCGTATTGATCTTCGGCTTCTCGTTACACGCAAGATTGAAACGAGCCTGGAGCTCGAAGTCAATCATCTGCTTAGAACCCGCATACAGATCGCGGGCCGTGATCTTCTCGGACGAGGCCAGCTCCTTCATCAGACCCGTGTTTAGCGGAACCTGCTCGTCGGGCTCCTGCATCGTCACGAAGCGGCGACCCTTCATACGCACCAACTCCGGTGCAGCTGCCGCAGACTTATTACGACCTTGTGTCAGTAGTGAGATGGGTGCGGTGCATGCATAATCTCCCATCGTGGTTGACATCAGAATCATCAGCATGGACTTGCCATTTGACCCTTCGCCTGTGAGGATATGGAACTTTTGTGCATCGTTCTCGCCCGACAGTGCATTCGCAAGATACGCGAGGAAGTACGTCCTCACCTCTGGATCGGGAAGCACGTCGTGGAGGAATTTGTTCAGCTCAGACCAACAATCGTGCTCATAATACTTCCTGTTCGAATCATAGTCCAGATTCGTGCAGAAGGAGATGTAATCCTCGGGCTTGCCGTCGCGGAATGTAGGCGGTGTCGTGGTCATGTCAAACACGCCATTCCGGAAGGCAATCAGCCGCTTGTTCTCGTCGACCTTGTTCGCAAACTCCTCGTCGAGGAATAACTCGCGACACTCGTCCATAACGCTCTTCTTGAACCCCGTCTTCTTCAGAGCCTTAATGATATCCGTGAATGACTTCTTCTTCTTCTCGGCCTGACACATGTCGCACGAGTTCGGGTCGTGTTTACCCGGTGGACACTCCGGGATAACGTTCATCAGCCGCTCCTGCTCGGCAACATAACTCCTGTACTCCTTGGTGACATCGCTCGACAGACGGAGCTGAAGCGCAATACCCTTGTCCGTCTCGCGCCAAACGTGTCCGAGAAACCGGTACCAGACATTCGCACCATACTTAGCACACTTGAACTCGTCACGGTACTTTGCATAGACCACCTGCGCAACGTCGTGCTCTGTCTGGCTGAGAACCGACTCCTTGATCAAGTAATCGATATTGCTCTTTTCAATCTCGACATAGCGTGCATAGTTGTCCGTGCGAGACCAGAACCGAAGGCTACCTACACCGAGCTTCGCACCGTCGTTGCGGAACCCGAGAGACATCCACTTCGCCTCCGTCTCCTTCCAGTCATACTTCTCCTGTGCCTTCTGGCTGAACGTGTGCCACACCTCATTCAGATCGGGGTGGATGTTCTTCAAGCAGATGGCTACGTTAACCCACTCAGCATAGTCCGTGTACCTGGTCTCCGCCAGGTTGTCGATGTGATGTCCATAGTAGGTCTTCTGTGCCTCCGTTAGCGGCTGCTGATAGATAGCCCGAGTCGGCGACGAGTCGCGCGATCCAGGATCACCGGGGCGCTGTGCCGGGCGGCCACGCTGGGGTAGAGACGCCCCTCCACCCGAGATCCGAGTGTCCTCCTCGGGAAGGGTGAACTTGGCTCCAAGCGGAGTTGTCGTGGTCTCCTCAGTAGGCAGAGCACGCACAGAGAACTTGCGCACAAGTGCGGGACTGATACCGTGCTCGCGCTCATCGTCGACAGCTACCTTTCCGTCTGCAGGGTCCCACTCGGCAACATACGCCAACTTGTACGGCAGAGGCCGACCACCATCCTTGTCGGGCTTCTTCGAACCAAGCAAGGGCCAGAACGTGCTATGCCCGAGCACTGCCTTATCGTAGGCCTCCTCCCACCCTTTCGTCAATGGAAGTCCGGGAAAGAACGTCTCCATCTGTTTCAGCATTGCATCGCGCACCTTCAACTCGATACACTTGTTCGTACGGATACTAGGTACGACCAGATGGACACCAGACTTTGTATGGTTCTTCCCGAGGTAGTACGTCGGGTCAACCTTCTGCATGACGTACACATCGGTGATCTCGGTCACAGACATGTACTTCGCCACTTCAGCCATGTATCCCTGAATGAAGTCGGTCGTATTCTTCTGTGTATGGAGGTGCTCTGGGTGCTTTCCCTCGTAGACAAAGTCGAGATCGACACGCAGAGGTCCAACACGCGTCATCTTCTCAAGCATCGTGATATCGCCATATCCAGCATCGACGTACTGGCAATAGACGTTGTAGAACTCGGGTAGATCTGCGTCAGGAATCTTGTAGAGAGAACGGTCGAAACCATGCTGATGCGTCTCCTGACCGCTTCCGCTCTCAACCTTGTGAGACGCTAGAAACGTCAGAAGCTTCGAATTCTGGAGCGACATCGTTGATTACTCTCCCGACGAATTCTGGCGGGCTAATTCCTTTTGAACGCAGGGAAATGGATTCCGACGTTCAAAACGAAACAAGATTTCGTGACCAAGAGGTAAGCAAAATGAAGTTCTGTGCCAAGTGTTCGAATTTCCTGTGCGACATTGTTGAGCATGACGGTAAGGCCTATCGAAAGTGCCGGGCCTGTCCGTATGAGGAGGAGGCAGGATCCATCGTATACGAACACGACCTTCAGCAGGATACGTCGGTTCAGTACTCAATCAACCCTTATCTGAAGCATGACCCTACGCTTCCTCGTTTCAAGACGATGACCTGTCTCAATCCCACCTGCACGACGCGAGGCAAGGAGTCAGACATTGTAGGTGTCAAGCTGGATCCGGTCAATGTGGTTTGGATGTACCAGTGTGCGGTATGTGATGCAATGTGGAAGCAGAACGCACGAGCGTAGCTAGTCCCTCTTCTCGTCCTTGGGAAGAGACATCAGTCCATACACGGCGACCAGAAACACAAAGGTATGGAGTGCAAACCCTACCGCGGTCGGGCATCCGCTCGGCGACGAGACTGCCGAACCAAACAGCCGACTGCCGATGACAAAGGAGGTTGGGCTTGCCAACACAAAGAACAGCATCGTCGTGTACAGCGAGTACTTGAATTTCAGACCTTCGGACAGTGACATTTTTATTTAGCGAACAAAAAGTTACCGTGCCGACCCAGGGAACTGCGTCAGGTTGGTCTGCGGCACACTAAGTCCCGTTGTGCCAGACGAGCGGGCTTGAGGGCGGCTGACCACGCCACCCAACACACCACCGCCACTCAGTGTCGCAACCTGCGAAAGAGCTTTTGGGTTCGACCGGTTCATGACAACCTGACGGGGAATATCGCGAGTCGGAACCGGTTGTCCACGTGTCAGATACGCCATGTCCGAGAACTGAAGAAGAGCATTGTTCGCAACCTCTCCGCCCTGGTTGTATGGAGTCGTGCGAGTCAGTGTCGGCTTCAGCTGGGCCTGAGCTTGGAGCTTCACGAAACTAGTGTACTCGGACGCAGAGCGAGTAGGCATTGTGTTAAATCAAGAAGACTTTCCGTGCAATACCGACCGAAATCGTCGAGTTTCCGCGGTTCGCAATCGCGGACACCACCGTCTTTGCTGCCACCGTCAGTGACACCTTTGATGCCACTGCAACTGAAGTCACGGCCGCCGGGTTTGAGACCGCTGCACTCGAGGCGGCACGGAGATTGGACGATCCACTGATTTGGGCAGCACCTTTTACGTAGTGAGTGTAATCAGAAGCGGCACCGCGAAGGATCGGCATTTATTGAAAACGAAAGAGTATGTTCCTAGACAAGAGAGAGCACAATGGCTGCAACTGACCACCCCGAAGCAAAGCCCGTCTTTCGTTCTCAGGTGACCAAGGCAATGGAGACACCTCGCATCACCCGGCCCTATTTCACTCGCTACGAGTATGTTGTCTTGATGGCATCCCGTCAGCAGCAATTGGCCGAGGGTGCAAAGCCGCTGGTAAGTCTAGATGGACTTCGCACAAGCGACCCTCAGTTTATCGACCAGGTTGTGAGGCGTGAGATCGAGCAGCGTATGTTGCCCTTCGTGTTTCAGCGTCTGATGCCCAATGGCACGTCGGAGTTCTGGTCGGCTCAGGAACTCGAACTGGCATGGTGAAAGAACCCCAAAACATTCCGCCCCGACTTCGCAGCCATCAGCACTGAAAAGGCCGAACTCAACCCAAGGAAGGCGTGCATGAACGCATGCCACCGCGTTGACACGGCTGGGTCAGCATCCCAGGCAAGACACGTGTATTTTTGCCCGTAATAATAGATGGTCACCGCAGATGTCAAGAATAGAGCGTAGACTGGTAGCGAATATGGCATCCACTGGGCGGTGGTCCATACCATAACGCCGTGGGCAATGTGAGCGAACGCAATGTCAACGGGCAAGATCCACGAGAACCGCGGCTTTGTCGAGTGATACGCGACGGAGACGAGATAGGTTCCAAATACAAGCCCTCCCGGTATGTATCCACCTACCGAGATGGCTGAGAGGGAAGGAATTAGAAAGAAGTGGCTCGAGGCCACCAACGCCCAGTTCGGCATATCAACTTGACGTTTTTCGCGTGAAAGCGAGGAGAATCGACAGCATTGACGCCAGAGAGGTGAATATGTGTAAGAATCCGTGCCACCATGTCGAGACCACAGGATCTGGGTCCCATCCAAGTTTTTTGTGTTGATGGCCGTAATAGTGGATCGTCAGTGGACACGCCAGAAAACACAGATACAGCGGAATCGAGAACGGAACCCATTGAAGACTGGTGTACACTGCACACAGATTCGCAATCTGTGCAAACGTCATGTCTGTGTACAGAACCATGGTGGACATTGGCTTCGTAGCATGGTGAATCACTGACGACAGATATGTTCCGAACACCAATCCTGCACACACATATTCACCCGAGTTCAGGTATGCCGCCACGGGCAGGAGAATGAAGTGTGCCGTTCCGACTAGCACCCAGTCCGGCATTATCATTCACTCAGCGGCGGTCCTGAAAGTTTCGCAAGGTCTGTCTCCGAGGGCGGAAACAGCAGGGTCGGCTTCAAGCTCGGAGCCGGAACCATGGTGTGAGGCGGGTCAGAGTGGAGAGTGCCCATGGCCATCTGGACGTCCACCGAGTCGGGACCGAAGCGGCTCACGTCCTTCGAGTACGTCGCCGTGAACTCGGCAGCAGGAGGGTTCAATAAGAGGTATAATGCCAGAACCACCGCGACGGCGGCGATAACGTAAACTGTCTTCACCTTGACCTTCATTGTTCTAGTCTGCGAAAAACGAACTGTCTCACACAAACAAGAAGAGGGCAAATGGACTTTCCACTTCCAATCAAGTGCTATACGTGCAACCTCCCTCTCGCCGGCAAGTGGAAGGAGTTTCTCCGTCTCATCAAGGAGTATCGCCGCGAGGAAGGCCGTGCTCCCGACTCTGAACTGATGTATCTCACGACCGAGACCAAGGTCACTGCGGAGGGTCGGGCACTCAACGACCTTGGGTTAACGCGAGAGTGCTGCCGTCGTCATTTGCTGACACATCCCGGGGTTTGAATTCCATTCTTTGTTAACAACAAGTATGTCCTCGTGCAGCGAGTATCTTGTCCGTCAACAGCTGCGAACCCAGAAGTACATTGACACCCGCCCCCGCATGACGTGCGGGCAGGCCACGGAGATTGTCCGCCAACAGGCGGGTTCGGCGGTCTACGAACAGTTTTTGCCCAAGACTGCATGCGTGACCAGTCTCAATGCCCCCAGCACTCGCGGAGAGTCGTCACGGACCATCGCCCGTGGTCACCAGGTCAAGGATGCGTCGGCGTATGTGTCCTATGCGTCGGCAGGTGCGACAGCTCAGGCCCTCAAACCTGCGAACGTGAAGCCGCCTCAGATTAAGGACCTTTGTTACGGCGTTGATCCTGCGACTGGCGTGAATCTGTTCCGAGAGGTCAATGACACGATTCTCGCATCCACTCTGCTGTCGCCCAGCGACCCCGCCTATTACCGGGAGGCGACGATTGCCAAGGCTCGGCAGTCAATCAACAATTGCTGCAACGCGTGCGGCAAGGTCAATTTCGCATCGGCGTGTTCGTGTGCCGGTCTCAGCCCCGGATTGGTGAACACAACCACGGGTGCTCCTCTGTGGAAGAACACTTACATCTATCCTCGTACAGTAACATAATGTTGGTTGTCTACCTATATCCCGCACCCAAGCCAGCGAATTGTTTTGATTTGTCGTATGAGCTGCTGACCACGTTTACGGACACGGCACTCGGCATTTTGGCCCACCACAAGACAGCCACGCTCTGGTTTGGCTATCTTGAAGGGTGGATGTTGTCACCCGAAGAAGAGACACGGCTCCGGGCAGTGATTCGGGCATTCGAGTGTCATGTCATCACGCGTGAACCCATGTCCTTTTCGCAGGCATGGAAAAACGAAATCAGCGTCGTCCATTTTAAGGAGAGCAATGGATCCACCGATGTTGACAACGATGGTGGTGTTGTACACAGTGAACGTCCGCCTCAACACGAACCTCCTTCTGGAATCCCTCCCATTGACGGAGTCCATCATCAAGGTTGAGAAACAAGGAACTCCTGCACGCGGATCTTCAAAGCGAGACCTGATCAAACGACGAGCAAAGAAGGTTCCATCCAAGCGAACCACCGGATTTGGACATAATTCCATCACACTCGTCAGTCTGGACGACGGTGATGGGACTTTAAAGAAGAAGGAGATTACGGTGAAGATCTTTCAGAACGGTGTGTTTCATATCACGGGCGTGCTGGACGAAAAGTATGACCGTTCGGTCATGGCGAGGTTACGAAGCCACATTCTGGCCACCTGTCCACAGGCAGTCTCAGTTCCCGATGATGTTGCTCCCGACAAGATGTGGACGTCAGAGGTTCGGCGTGTGGTCTTGATGAACTACAAGACGCGACTCACCGCTGCCACCAGTTTATCGCGTGAGACGCTGTATGCGAATCTCCGACGAAGTGGTATTCGCACCGAATATGAACCCGCAGTCTATCCGGCCGTCAAGATTTACTTCCCTGACGTCAAGTGGATTGCCAAGGTGTTTCGCACAGGCAATATCATTCTCACAGGCATGACGACTTCGGAGGAATGTTCTCGGTTGGTTGCTGCGTTACACCCACTTATAGATTCTGTGCAGAATGTGAACAATGGCCGCACGTGAGCTGACACCCGATGAAGTTGCAGATGGAGAGAGGCATATCATCGCAGAGGAGCTGACCGCGACGGAGATTCAGGCTCTTGTTCGCAATATGGATCACTCGAAGAAGAAGTGGAGGCACCTTCGTCGTGAGGAGTTCATGGAGAAGCTCAAGAATGAGAATGACAAGCTGTACTTCAATTTTCCGTCCTTGTGGCAGATGCACGCCGAGGACCGGCTGGATGCCACCTTTTTTGAGATGTTGACCTTGAAGCGAAAGATTGAGAAGGGCGAGATGACCGACGAGCAGGCGTCAGTCGTCATGGGCCAGCGTCTGTTTCAGAAGTTTGCTCCGGCCACTGTGAATTCGAATGCCTCCGCTCCCAGCATGTCCTATGCGGACTATTACAAGAAGTTTGGCGGAGCAGAGTAATAAATGGACGCCACTGGACCCACTGGACCGACTGAGCCTACTGAGACTGTTGATGCCACTGGACCCACCGGACCAGAGGAGTCCACACTTGTTGTTGTGGAACCGACTCCTCCACCCGTTATTGCAACCATGGACGAGCTGATGGCTAGCCACGCAGTTCTCGTGGCCAAGGAAGCCGCCGACCGTGCGACACTGAGCCCGTTAGTGAACCCCACACGTGAAGCCTATCGTCCCCAGCTCTTTGCGTGGGCGTCGGCTGGATTTCCGGGTATCTACGTCGTTCAGTCCTTTACCTTCACACCCCCGAGCGTCTGCTCGGACGGTGTGGTTCGCGATGTTGTCGGATATGTGTGGTATCTGCTCGGCGTAGAAATCGCCGGCGTGCTGGCAACCATCCAATCCATGCTGACGGGGATCGTGGTCTCCTATTCGTTCCAGGGGAATACGTTGAGGATACATGTGAGCCGAGCGTAGCAAGGCTGGCGAGAGCGACCGCAGGGAGCGTGTGAGCAAACCCTAATACTTGTTTGCGTATGCGGACAATACGTAGTTAGACGACGGTAGTTGAGAGAGGCCCGAGAAGGTAAGTTTGAGGATGTTGGTGGCGGAAAATGGCGAAACGTAAACATTTCCATCTAAAGCGAGTATGCCCCCTCCAGCCCAACCAGCAGCTGTAAACGTAGCACCTCCCGTAATATTGGTAGTTACGCCGGTTGAGACGTTGAGCCTGAGGATATTCGTAGCATTATATGGTGCAAAATAGATATTCCCGTCGGGTCCGAGTACTCCAGAGTTCCATCCACCTGATGTATACGTAGCACCTCCCGTAATATTCGTAGTTACGCCGGTTGAGACGTTGAACCTGAGGATATTGGCGGCGTTCCAAGGTGGAAAGTAAATATTTCCATCTAGACCGACGACACCACCGCCTCTCCACGAATTGTTTCCTGGAAACACTGCACCGCCGGTAATGTTTGTAGTTACTCCCGTGAATACGTTCAGCCTGAGAATATTGGTGGCACTAGATGGTGTAAAATAGATATTGCCGTCTGGACCAACTGTGGCGCCGACCCAACCAAAGCTGGTATATGTAGCACCGCCAGTAATACTGCTCGTTACACCAGTTGAAATATCGAGCTTGAGAATTCTAGCAACATTATACGGCACACAGTACATATTGCCGTCTGGTCCAATAACACACCCTTGCGAAAGCGCAGTTGAATAGACCGCACCTCCGGTAATATTCGTAGTTACTCCGGTCGAGACGTTGAGCCTGAGAATGTTCGGAGCATTATATGGTGCAAAATAGATATTCCCATCTGGACCCAAGACACCGCCAGTCCATCCACTTAATGTATAGGTAGCACCGCCGGTTAGGGTCGTTGTGACACCCGTGGACACTGTGAGTTTGAGAATATTGGCGCTATTATATGGTGCGAAGTAGATATTGCCATCGGGTCCGAGAACGCCTCCAAGCCATCCTTGACTAACATATGTCACACCCCCAGTCAAATTAGATGTCGTCACCGTCACACCACTCGCATTTGCAGCCGCCAACGACAGCAATTGCGGCCGCCAATCACGAGTCCAGTTTCCGGGCGTGACTTCGGAAAACTGTGCGGGCTGCGAAGTTGCGGGCGGAATGAGCTTATACGGATGATTCGACAGTGTCTGAGCGCTCAGTCGCCATTTGTTGATCAGATATCCTTCCACTTGTTGCCGCTGGTTTGACGTCAGAGTAGATGAATAAATCAAGAGTTCCGAGATGGTCCCATTGAAGTAGTTGGAGGGGCCACCGACGTAGATACCTGTGGTCGCTAATGTCGTTCCGGCTAATGTCGTTGCGGTGGATCCATTGACGAACGGCGAAAAAGTCGATGGGGTGTAGGTGGCGGACACCAGGACGTTGGAGGAGGCGGGAGTTGGACCAGTAACCAATCCGTCAGAAGTGTATTTGACGATGTAACAGTCACCGGCCGCAGCTGGCAGCTGAATACCGACTCCTCCCGTTGGACCTTGGTTGTAGATGTTTACTGTACCGGGATATTGTCCTGTAACAAGCACGTTGCCCGACGTGTCGGTGGCGATTCCGTATGCGGCTTCAAGACTCGCTCCCTGTCCCGCAATCCGTGTTGCCCACAACACTGTACCGGCCGATGAGTATTTAGCCACGTAAACATCCGTAGTTCCGGTGTAGAGAAGCGTAGTGCTAGATGTCGCTCCTTGGCTGATGATCGTTAATGCAGAATTGTATTGTCCGGTGACGATCACGTTGCCAGATGGGTCGGTGGCGATTGCTCTTCCGGTCTCGTTGATGCCCGTGTTCGTTCCGCTAATTTGTGCTGCCCATAACACCGCACCAACAGACGAGTATTTAGCGATGAAAACATTGAAGGCGGCGGTGGCGGAGGATGAAATCGTAGCACCGACTGATCCCGTTGGACCTTGGTTGTAGATGTTTACTGTTTCCTCGAATTCCCCACAGACAAACACGTTGCCCGATGTGTCGGTGGCGATCGCGTATCCAGTGTCTCTTCCAAAATCCGCAATCCGTGCCGCCCACAACACTGCACCGGCTGACGAGTATTTGGCGATAAAGCAGTCGGTGCCTCCTATGAAGGAGAGCGTAGTACCGGCCGTCCCGGATGGACCTTGGTTGTAGATCGTTAATGTGGAAACGTAGGATCCAGTCACGAGTACGTTGCCCGATGTGTCGGTGGCGATTCCGTATCCAACGTCACCAGCCGCGCCCGTGCCTGCAATCCGTGCTGCCCATAGGACCGCACCGGCCGACGAGTATTTTGCGACGAAACAGTCGCTGCCACCTGCATTTGACAGCGTATTACCGACTGTACCCGATGGACCTTGGTTATATATCGTTAATATTCCACCGTAAGATCCAGTCACGAGTACGTTGCCCGACGTGTCGGTGGCGATTGCGTTTCCAATGTCGTTATTCGTCGAATTCCCAATCCGTGCCGCCCACAAGACCGCGCCCTCCGACGAATATTTGGCGACGAAGCAGTCAATAAACCCGATGGATGGAAGCGTAGTACCGATTGATCCCGATGGACCTTGGTTGTATAACGTTACTTCTGCATTGTTGTAGTATCCAGTCACGACAACGTTACCTGACGTATCTGTAGCGATTCCGTATCCGAAGTCGTTGCTTATGCTTGCAATTCGTGCTGCCCACATTACCGCACCGGCCGACGAGTATTTTGCGACGAAACAGTCGCTGCCACCTGTGAACGGAAGCGTAGTACCGGCTGTACCCGACGGACCTTGGTTGAAAGCCGTTAATGGGTTACCATAATCCCCGCACACAAACACGTTGCCCAACGTGTCGGTGGCAATTGCTCGTCCAGTGTCATTGTTTGTGCCCGAGATCCGAGCCGCCCACCCCAACGGCTCCGACAACCCGCCCAGCGCCCCCGTATTCGCAACCACCGATCGGGCGGACGCAAACCTGGACGGACCAAATGTCCCCAACATCGGGAATCCGTTTGACCCGTAGACTGCGTTCATGTATGCATCGGCAGCCGGAGCGGTCGTATTGGAATACACAGCAAACATGGAATAGTTGGACGCAGGGAACACATACGCTGTATTGGAAAACGCCTGGGTGCTGCCGTTGAAGCTCATATTGCTGCCCGTCCAGGTTGCAGTTCCCGTCATGGTGTTGTTCAGTCCGGACTTATCGGACCACGACGTCACTGTTGTCGTAGAATTCATGGATGAGTTGTCGGCCCCATCCAGCCACAAAGAACATCCGGGAATGTCGGTGGGATTGAAATATCGGTTGAAGGGGGGGATTGTGTAGAAGGGATGGGTGCTTAGCAATCTACTGCCAATTCCCCATTTCCTGGATAAGTATCCTTCCACAGATTGACGTTGAGCGTTCGCCAGGGTTGTTCCGAAGATCAGCAGTTCCGATATGGATCCATTGAAGTAGTTAGACGGGCCACCAAGAAAAAGACCGGTGGTGGTCAATGTGGTTCCGGCTAATGTCGTTGCGGCAGTTCCATTGACGAAGGGTGAGAACGTGGAGGGAGTGTAGGTTGCACTGACCAAGACGTTGGAAGAAGCAGCTACGTTAGCAACCAATGCCCCTGTATTCGCAACTACTGATCGGGCAGAGACAAACTTGGACGAACCAAATGTACCCAACATCGGAAACCCGTTGGACCCGTAGACTGCATTCATGTACGCCGCTGCCGCTGGAGCTGTCGTATTGGAATACACAGCAAACATGGAATACGCACCAAACGGAAACACATACGCCGTATTGGAAAAGGCGTTGGTGGTGCCGTTGAACACCATAGTGCCGCCCGACCAGGTGCCGGTGCCTGTCATGGTGTTGGATTGGCCGGATTTGTCGTTCCAGACCGTCACTGCGCTTGTGGAGTCCATGGTGGCATTGTCGGCACCATCCAGCCACAGTGTGCATCCCGGTATTGACCGAGGATCAAATCCCCAGATGCTTTTGGACGCTCCTAGCATTGTATTCTTAAAACAAAACATACCCGAGAACTGAACTGGGGAAAGTGACCATCAATACAACAGAGTTCGCAGGAGGAATCGCCACGGGGTTGGTAGGAAAGCTGGTGCCCGCAGTCGTATATGTGAACGTCGTGCTCAAATACGTGCCGGTATTGTTACGGAACACCCAATAGGCGTTGGAGTCTGTGGCACCCGTCACTGTGGGTATGGTGATTCCTGTAATTGCACTGGTCGTGATATTGAAATGAGTGCCGTATGCGTTGGCGGGGACGGTGTACACACCAGACGACAGAGACCCGGTGATGACGTTAGAATACAATGGACGAAGGCCGTTGCGAATGGTGACACCGCCATTCACATCGAGAGCTGTGGCCGGGGTTGTGGTCTGAATGCCCAACGCAGTTCCACCAAAGAACAAGTTGGAGTTTCCAAACAATCCCGTGCCGCCCGTAGCGACCGTCAAGACACTTCCAAATCCTGTTGAGCCAACGATGGACACGGATCCACCACCAGCCGCCGCCGCACCCGCAGGGCCAGTGGGTCCAGTTATTGAAGACCCCGTGGGTCCAGTGGGTCCAGTGGTTCCCGCGACGCCAGCAACACCGGTTGGACCCGTGGAACCCGTGGGTCCAGTGGGTCCAGTGGTTCCCGCAACGCCAGCAACACCGGTTGGACCCGTGGGTCCAGTGGTTCCCGCGACGCCAGCAACACCGGTTGGACCCGTGGAACCCGTGAACCCAGTGAACCCTGTGGGTCCCTGTCCGCGGATGGAGGTAAATGCAGTTCCATTCCAATATACATTAATCGACGTGCCGGCGTTGAGTGTGATGGTCGACCCCAACCCTGATCCCGACGTATAGGTCACACCAATCGTCAAGTTCGCAGCAGTTCCGTTGGCCAAGGTCCAAAAAATACCCGGCGACGCGGACGTGTACTGCGGCAGCGTTAACGCATTGAACCCAGTGTTGGTAATGGTATACAATCCTGCCGAGTTCGTGGCTGGCAGCAATCCCGTGGGTGTAGGAATGGTCAATGACGTTCCCGTGACCGCCGTCATGTTCGTTCGCCATTCCGTGGGACCCAGAATGCGAAAGTTGGCGTTCGGGGCTGCTTGCATGTTGCCGATCGTATCCACTGTAAAGTTACCCACCGACGTCACGCCTGCCGATGGGCCCGCAGCGTAATACGGGTGAATAACAGGCAAAAGAGACTGCATACCCCATTTCCACGCAAGATAGCCCTCCACAATCTCTCGGTTGGCTTGCGTCAATCCCGTATTGAAGACCACGACTTCGGCAAGATACGATTGGTAGGAATTTGTGGATGTGCCTGCTTGTCCATTGATGAACAACGGTCCTGTAACCGGCGTCGTGCCTGCTTGCGTCACGCCTGATGCTTGTAGGGTTCCGTTCAGATACACCGCCATCGTAGACGATTGCGATGGATCTGGATTGATGGCTTCAAGCAGCTGCCATGTTGTGGCAGCCGTCAAATTTGTTGCCCCTACGCTGGTTGCCATTGTTGATTAGTAAGATACAATACTGCTTGCGATAGCGGAAGAAACACCTGACGCATTGGACGACGCAACCGTGAAGTACCAGAAGTTTCCAGACGTCAGTCCAGTCGGTGCAGAGGTCGGTGCGTTTGAAGTTGTGGTTCCCGATGAATTGGAGGTTCCATTGTAGTTGGAGGTCGTGGACATGTAAAGAACCCAGTTGTACGCCGTGGCTCCCGACGCCGCCGTCCAGCCCAGCGTGGCTGTGCCGGATGTAATGGAGAGAGTTGGGGAGGTTGGTGCGGCTAAGGATGCGAATGTGATCAGGCGGACGCGATTGTTCAAGAAGTCGGTCACAAGGATATTGCCATTTGAAAGTATGGCGGTAGCCGACGGATTATAGAACGCGGCAGCTGTGCCCGTGCCGTCAGTGAGCGCGTTCGTGCCGCTACCCGCCAACGTGGTGACAACGCCGCCAGGGTATGTCACAAGCCTGATCCGATGGTTGTTGCCGTCTCCTGTAACGATCAGGTTCCTCGATGGGATCAAGGAGATGCTGAAGAGTCCGCTGAAACTGGCGGACACACCTGTTGCATCGGTGAAGGCGGGGCTGCCGCTACCCGCCAACGTGGTGACAACGCCGCCAGGGTATGTCACAACCCTCATGCGGTTGTTGCCTGCGTCAGCTACGAATACGTTGCTGGTGATTGGATCGTATGCGACTCCGATCGGGTAGTTGAAGCTCGCGGCTGCGCCTGTGCCGTCCCCGAATGCCGCGCTGTTGTTGCCCGCGAGCGTCGTGACTACACCCTCCGGTGTGACCAACCGAATCCGATTGTTACCCGCATCACCGACAAGGATCACTCCAGTCGAAGGGATCACACCGACTGCGAACGGTCCGTTGAAGCTCGCAGCAGCTCCCGTGCCGTCAGCAAAAGCGGCGCTACCGCTACCCGCCAACGTGGTAACGACACCAGAACTGGGATTTATGAGACGAATGCGGTTGTTGCCATATTCAGCCACGGCAAGCAGTCCGCTTGAGGGAATCACAGCAATTCCTTGTGGGCTGTTAAAGGTTGCAGCCGTGCCTGTTCCATCATTGGAACCCGCAGAACCGCTACCCGCCAGGACGCTGACCACACCCTCCGGTGTAATCATCCGGATGCGGTTTGCCGATGGTTCTGCCACAACGATATTCCCGTTTGAAAGCTGAACAACTCCGCGTGGGGCATTAAACACTATTGCGTTTCCTCCGCTATCTCTAAGCTGTGTGACGACCGCATTCGATGCTACATACGAAATAGTTGCAGGAGTGACATACCCCACAATCGGACTCAAAAACAACGGAGATGTGCCCACCGACGTCACTTCGTAGATGGAGTAGTAATAGAAGTTGCCGGAAACCGGTGTGAAGGTTGCCGTTACGCTTGAAGCAGTCGTGTTGCTGTTGGCGATTGTCGTGGTGGTTCCGGATGTGTACGAATAAGCTGTGGTCTGTGTCAGCGTGTAGTAGAAGGTTGGCGAGGTTCCGGTGGAACTCCAGCTCAGTGTGGCGTTGGAGCTGGTGACCGCTAACGTCAAGTTGTAGGGGTTCGGGATATACTGGACGATGGGCGAGGACGCAACCGGAGATGTGCCGGACGCATTGGAGGCGTAGACCGTGTAGTAATAGTTGCTGCCAATGACCAGCCCACCGAACGACGCAGACACCGTCGGAGCACTGACCGACCCTGAACCAGCCGACACGAGACTTCCACTGTAGGTGGATACGTTGCTTGCCTGCTGGTAGAGTGTCCATGTGTAGCTGGTGGCTCCCGACGCAGCTGTCCACGCCATACTTGCTGTGCCCGCACTGATGGCGAGGGTTGGGGAGGTTGGGGTAGAAGGCGACGTATCCGGAGGACCTGCTGCATATGGGTGACCGCCCAGTAAAGTTGCCTGTGTTCCCCATTTCCACGCAAGGTATCCTTCAACCTTCTGGCGTGGGGTGTTGGAGAGACTAGTGCTGTATGAAATAACTTCCGCAATGTATCCATTCCACTGACGACCAGCTATACCGCGGTCGTCTCCGAACCGCATTCCACTGATTGCTACGGCTCCGGTGGATGTACCGCGAACAATAGATGGCGACGACAGTGCTGGAAGCACAGTTGCCGTTTGTGTACCATTAATCCATGCAGTCGTACCAGCCAACCAGCCAGAGCTAGCATTATACCATGAAGTACCACTTCCTAACAACATAATATCGGTCTCATTGGCAGAATTACCGGTAAGAAGTCCGTTCAAACCGGGAAAAGATGATGATGTGCCGTTCCACACAGCCACTACAAAGACATCTCGCCAGTTATTCGTAGAACCAGGATTATAGACTAGTGTGTTTGTACCTATATTAATACCCGGACGACCGTTGACTGCTGTTGTGTTATATGTGAAGCCAGCACTGGTGAATGTGACTGCACTAGCAGATTTGTCCTTGACTGTCGTTAGCGTCGTTCCGTTCGCAGGTGCCACACCCGTTGCCGCAGGATCTGTTGCATCCAGCCAAATGTTGGTAGTCGCAACCGAGTTTGGAGAAAAGGTTAGAAGTGTAATATACTGCCCAATCGGGCTCGTTGCCAATGTACTCGTGCCAAACGCCGTAGTCACGTTCAGAGTGTAGTAGTAGTAGGTTCCCGACACCGGGGATGCGTATGTGAAGGTGTTGGATGTGGGCGATGCAGTTGTGACCAGTGTTCCGCCGACATACGAGTAGATGGAGTTGGAATACAGCGTATAGGTGTAGGACGATGCGCCGGTGTACGCAGTCCAGGCTCCGACCACGCCGGTTCCGGATTGGGTGAGCGTCAGCCCCGATGGCGGAGGAATGGAGGTGCGGATCAGGAAGTTGGAAATCCCAGACTCCACCAAGAAACCGGGATACAACGAAGAGTTGCTTGATTGCTCAATGGTCGGGCCGGATACGGAACCAAGGGGATACTGGACCATGAACACGCTCATCTGCGGGGAAATCGTGAAGGACGGAATGGACACGCCGTAGCCGGAGGTTCCAAACTGGATCACGCCCAAACTGTTCTTGATGTTCGCAGCGTAGACGGGCGTTCCAAAGTTGGAGGCGGTGTAGTTGTTGCTTGACTTGTCCCTCCACGTCGTCAGATTAGATCCCGTTAAGGCCATGGTGGAAGTGTCGGATCCGTCCAGCCACAACACGCAGTTGCCAACAGATGTCGGCGCAAAGGGAGCCAAATACGACATGTTCACGCTGTTCACGTTGGAAATGGTCTTGTTGCACATGTTTTCATTTCCGTTCACGGTCAGCGTGCTTCCGTCAAAGGTCAAATTGGAATTGCCGTAGATGCCCGTGCCGCCCGTGGCCACGGTCAAGACACTTCCAAACCCAGTAGAGCCCGTGATGGACACCGAGCTGCTGCCACCACCGCCAGGCCCAGTAGGTCCCATGGTTCCCGTGGGTCCCGTCGAGGAAGACCCCGTCGGACCTGTGAATCCTGTGGACCCCGTTTGCCCCGTCGGTCCTGTGAACCCAGTGAACCCAGTGAATCCCGTCGAGCCAGTCGCACCCGTCGGTCCTGTGAATCCAGTGAACCCGGTGAATCCCGTCGAGCCAGTCACACCCGTTGCACCTGTAAACCCAGTGACACCCGTCGGTCCAGTGCTACCCGTCGGGCCTGTGAACCCAGTTGAACCCGTGGATCCTGTCGGTCCAGTGAACCCAGTCGATCCATCAACCCCAGTTGGCCCAGTAAATCCAGTTGGTCCCGTGAACCCAGTGCTACCGGTCACACCCGTCGGACCTGTGAACCCAGTTGAACCCGTGGATCCTGTCGGTCCAGTGAACCCCGTGAACCCAGTTGACCCAGTCGAACCCGTCGAACCCGTCGGTCCAGTGAACCCGGTGAATCCCGTGGACCCTGTCGGTCCCGTGAACCCGGTGACACCAGTTGGTCCCGTGAACCCTGTTCCCGGGGGACCTGTTACTCCGGTGAATCCAGTCACGCCTGTCGGTCCAGTGAATCCAGTGGGACCCACAGATCCAACGGACACAAGTGTAGTGTGGAGGTGACTAGGTGATATGTCACGCATTCCAATCGTGAGCGAACTTCCGGATGGAGTGGTGGCATATAGCCTGATCGTCAGATCTGTGGTATACGTATGAGAAGGAACGTACATGGTCTCGGTATACTGCTGCATTGCGACCGGCTGATCAACAGCGGTCGCACCTGATGTTGTCCCCGCTTGGACGGGCGTTGTTCCATCGTAGACACTGAAGTAAAACGTAGGCGGAGACGAGGGAACGCCGGCTGTCGCATACAAATTGAGATCCCACAACCCACCCACCGCCACGGTTCCCGGCAGAGACCCAGCGGGAATAGTGAAGGAGGCCACATAGGCATTTGTGGTATTTGCCGGCACCGTGATTGTCACTTGCGTTCCCACGTTGAAGGCGGTCAGCAAGGACCCGGACAACGTGGTTGTCCATGGGTTCACAGTTGTGGGATAATCCACTTGAAGAATCAGGCCACCCGATACACCGGCAATACCTTGGGACCCTGTCGGACCCACGCTACCGGTTGGTCCCGTTGAACCCGTGAATCCCGTTGACCCCGTTGGTCCTGTGAATCCCGTGAATCCAGTCGGACCCGTGAATCCCGTTGACCCCGTCACACCTGTGAAGCCGGTTGACCCAGTGAATCCTGTTGGTCCGGTGCTACCTGTGAATCCAGTGAACCCCGTGAACCCAGTCGAGCCAGTGAATCCCGTGAAGCCAGTTGGTCCGGTGCTACCCGTGAATCCCGTGAACCCGGTGAATCCAGTTGGTCCCGTAGACCCCGTGAAGCCCGTCACACCCGTGCTGCCTGTCACACCCGTGAATCCAGTGCTGCCTGTCGGACCAGTGAATCCAGTCGGTCCAGTCGAGCCAGTGAATCCCGTGAATCCCGTAAATCCCGTGAACCCAGTGAATCCGGTCGACCCAGTGGGTCCCGTTGGTCCTGTGAATCCGGTTGGTCCCGTAGAGCCAGTTGGTCCAGTGAATCCCGTCGCACCCGTTGGCCCCGTGAAGCCAGTGCCTGGGGGTCCGGTTACACCTGTGAAGCCAGTGCTGCCCGTGAATCCAGTGAAGCCAGTCGGACCTGTGGGGCCTGTCGCACCCGTGAATCCCGTCGCGCCTGTCGACCCAGTGGGACCTGTAAACCCAGTGCCGGGGGGTCCTGTCGGTCCTGTCGCACCCGTTGATCCTGTCGGTCCTGTATTTCCCGCACCTGTCATACCGGTGGATCCAGTGAAGCCAGTGTAGCCAGTGGGTCCGGTCTTTCCAATGTCGACTGCGATCTTCTTAATATTGACGGTAACAGAAGGACCGTCAGGCGACGACCCGTGGACACCCGCTCCAAACGCAACTGCGGATACATTCGCAGACGGCGAGTACGCGGCCACCTCAATGTAATCACCTGCGGCCAATGTGAACATGTACGGCACCGCAACCAGCGAAGCAGCGGAACCGTTTGGCGGAACGAGCAACCCACCGTTCGTCGTTGGCAGGTCCACGCCATTCAGACGAAGCCAGGTGAATGCATTGGTTGGCTGTGCATTTCCGTTTGCAATCTGAATGGAGGTGATGATTTCGTAAATACCTCCCGTGTCAAATACGATTCTGCTGTTGTTCGCAATATGTGTTCCCTGTTCAACGTACGTCTGATCAAAGGGAAACACAACCGTCGACGACGTAATGTTAATCGACTGCGAATATCCGTAACTGGACGCAACGTTTGTGCCGACCGACACTGGACCCGTTGCACCAATTGGTCCCGTGAATCCGGTAGAGCCGGTTGGACCGGTGGGTCCAGTTTGACCACGCAGTCCGCCATACCGAAGCGAGTTCCATAGCGTCGTACCGTCACCTATCTTGAACAGTTCGGTGTCTGTTTCAATGCCCATCTCACCCTGGGCCAGCAGAGTATTCGCTGCTGTCCATTGAGACGCCAACCCTCTGCGAAATTGGAGTTGAATAAAGGGCATCTACGCTTGTGTATTTATCAGAAAATGCTACCACAATCCAATACGGGACCCTGAGAATAGACTTGACTCGGACCACCCCCGTCAAAGATGATTGACGTAGATGCTCCCACATAAGGCAGATTGACCCAGATATTCACGCCATCTCCAATCTTCATCTGACCTGTGTCCGTGACCACACTCGGTTCACCCAAGGCCAAGATTACAGTGGATGCGGTCCAAACAGCGAGCGAGTCCTTTCGCAGCAAAAACTTGACGGGGTTTGCGGGTGCAGACATTATTAGCAGACAACAGTTGTTTCGCCATCCCGCACGACAGTGCCAGAATTGCCTGCATCCAGCACAATCGCGGGGTTCTGTGTAGCTCCGGTGCCTGCATCCAGGTCAGCAAACTCATCGGCCGCTGTACCACCATCGTAGACATTCGACACAACCGACCTGAAGATACGGTGACAGATACCCGTGATCGAATACAACTCAACCACCCCGTTCGTAAACCCAGACGTATGGTTGCTCTCTCGCAACACCAGGTTAGGGCTGCCGTAGAATCCATTCACCACGGCCTGTCTCCGCACTTGCTGCGTAAACATGGAGGCATCGCGTCCAGATGAAAAAGAGCGTTGTTTCCCTACGGACAACGGTGGCGGGAAGACATGCACATCAGGAGCCTTGGGTGCATGGAGATGTGATTGATAAACCAAGTTCATCATCACCAGTGCCATGAGGGCAGTGGCTATGAAGTTAATCATTACTCAGTGATGAGGTTAAACCAGCGGAGAACCTCCTTCTCGTCGTGTCCACCCTCGATATGGTCGGCAACCAGCTTGAGGAAGCGGAAGTTAATCGCCTCAGGAGCACGGTGCAGCTCGGCCGCAATCTCCGTAAAGCTCTTGTTCTCGTAGCGGCGGAGACGCACCATCTCACGCTCCTCAGACACCGTCCAGCGGTGATTGTCCTTGGAGTACACGACGCGGGAGGCAGGGACGGCACGCTTGGAAGAACGAGTGTGCATCTTGTTGTAATACGGTGTTCACCGGCTTGCAACAAAATTCGTTTTGAGTGCATGAAATTGGGTTGGAACCTTCGACCTACCGCTGCTTCGCGACTACAAAGCGGGTGCTCTACCACTGAGCTATGACGGCGGGGGGATCGAACCGAGGTTGCCGGGTGGCTGAAGGGAGGGTTCCCGACCGTCCTAACCACTAGACGATGGAAGCAAATACGAGCAGTGGGATTCGAACCCACGAGGTGTGAACCAACAGATCTTAAGCCTGTCTCCTTAACCACTCGGACATACTCGTTAGATGGGCGTGCCATCGTGCTTTAGTTTTGTCAGTTTTCCGTCCTCTTGACGCTTGCAGATCCACCATCCGTAATCAGGCTGCATGCCCTTGAACTGATAGTATGAAAGCATAGCGTCGTATGCTTGCTCGAAGAGATCGTAGTCGGCGTGGACCTTCCACTTACTCTGGTCCTGCTCGTACATGTTGAGATAGACGATACAGAAGGACTCCATTTTGATCTGCATTTGGCGTGGGGCGAATGGATTCGTTTTTTAGATACCGCATGCGGGGATTGAACCCGCGACTATCGGCTCACTCGCCACTAAAAGGCCGATGCTCTACCATCTGAGCTAATGCGATGGGCTTGCCGACATAAGACCGATGCTCTACCACTGAGCTAATACGGCAGAAAATGGATTGTTGTGATTCAGGCTACGTCTCAAAGCCCCCGGCCAAAATGTCTCTTCTTCGCTTCATCTACCATGCTCCCGTCGGCACTCCCACCTACCTCGACCTTCTTCCTGTTGACGTTCTGCGTCACCACCTCCTTCCGTTCCTCGGCTGGGAGGACCGCATCAACGTCAACCGCATGACTCCGCCAGGCGACCGTACACCGCCCAACAAGATTCCCAAGGACCGCATCATCGCCCACCAGCTTAGCATGGTGGCTCCGCAGCTGATGAAGAAGGTAAAGACGGCACACGACCTCCACATGCGGCGAGTACGAAGGATCTCACGACAGCCACCACTCGAGCGAGTAGTGAACGCGATCATCGACGTCTTCCGCGAGATTGTGAAGAACCATAATATGATGGCCGTACAGCACTCTCCCAAACTTCGCGAGACTGTGATGCGAAAGGTTGCAGAGTTCAGCGAACCCGCATCCTTCCGTGCGATTCCAAAGTTGGCACAGCGCGCAGAGATGCAGGATGCCCTACACCACGTGCTGATCGCACTGGACAAGTACCCAGCAAAGCACGAGGTGAAGCCGTGGAAGTGGGGTAAGGCCCGGGTTACGCAGACCGAGTGTGCGATTCTGCACGAGGAATGGGGCCCGAATGGGTTCATCCGCAGACGTCAGGGTGATATCTTCTCGGAGTGGGAGTAATGAGTGTATTGGACGACAGCTTCGTAGTGTCTTACTTAATTTTACTTGGATATACTGGGATCACAGCCATTGAAGTTATACGCACACCCAGTGTGAACGTACGCCACATAATGAACATCGAAACAAGTGTAAGCATGTAGCCTCACTTGTCTACGGACTGTTCTATGAGCAGGTCAAGACAGGCAAGTACGATCTGAAGGCAATCTTCGGTATTGGGCTTTGGGCGTATTTCGGTAAGGTGTTAAAGTTTGGTTAATACGCTGAGCGGGAATCGGACCCGCGTCAAGGGTGTGGAAGACCCTCATTCTGCCACTGAACTATCAGCGTTTTCCCGTGCCGGGAGTCGAACCCGGGCCAAGGCTGTGAAAGAGCCCTATCCTACCACTAGACGACACAGGAGAGGTGAAGGCGAGGCTACGCAGGAGCCTTGGCTTCAGCACCAGACGCCGCCCTATCTTCTCCCTTCTTCGCCTGTGTAAACTCCTCGCGGAGCTTCATCAACAATTTGCCGAGCTGATTCTGACCCTTCCACTTTGCTGGGTTCTTCGCATCCGCAGTGTCGGCTGATGTGCCGATACCCCAGTACTTGTCGCGAGGATTTGCCTCCCCGATGGGCCGGTCTCCGGTCGCCAACAACTTCTCGAGCAGCCCGTGCTTCGGGTTCACGAACTTGGCCCGCAGTGCCTTCTCCATGATCGGAATCTTGACATCATCCCATTTTGCGGGGCTGAAATCCTTGACCTTGCGACCCAACGCCTTGACCGACTTGGCCTCTGTGAATTCCTTATTGCGAGGTGGTTTCATCATCTTCGCGGCATGCTCAGAGTCCTTCCCCTCAAACATCATCGCCTTTGACCACTGGAAGTAATGCTCCACCGTAGGGAACGTCATGCCATCAATCTCAAACGGTGCGAGAAACATGTTGCTCATGAAGCGATACTCTCCCTTGCTCTCGTCGGCTCCGTAGAAGAGAACCGGGTCTGCCGCCGGTTCCGCAGGTGCCGCCTTGATTCGCTTTTTCAGCACAACCTTGGGCTTCGGCTCTTCGGCCTTCGGCTCCAACACAGGAACGTCAACCACCTGTTCTGTCTCCGGTGGGGCCTTTGGCTGTCCACGCTTGAACACGAAGGAACGGTGGAGGAACGAGAAGGCCTGGTGTTCCTGCGTCAATGTACTCGCCGTCTGCTGGGCATAGTGGTCTGCAAACATCTTCGTGTCGACAAGCTCAAACCCAGCCTCTGCGAACATGTCCGTCACCTTTCCAAACGGCACAAGTGCCTCCTCCATGGGCTTCTCGAAACTCTCGAGCTTCACGGAAATCATCTGACCAAACTCCTCGTGCCACGCATCTCCATCCGAATACCCCTTCTTGATCTCTCCAAAGATCTGGCCATCGGCACGGAACAGCGTGCCTTCCTTGCCGAGCAAACTCGCATAGACAGCCGCTCCGTCCATGCATGTTCCAAAGAACACGCCCTTGCCGTGGTCAATGAGATTCTTCATAAAGACCTTGAACGTCTCCTCCGATGTGCAGGCATAATGCATCGCCATCTGGCACGACACCGCGTCGAACATCTTCAGACCCGCGAACTGCTGGAGATACGGAGTAGGAGCTGGCTCCAACCCGGCAAGAATGCGGATATACCGATTGTCCTGCTCATACAGCGGCTGCGTCATGTCTCCCACGATAAACAGTGCAGGCGGAAGAGGAGTGCGGTCTCGCTCGCGAAGATAGCGGACACATGCACCCTGGACAGGTGACTCCAAATTTCCCGACGCAATGTCCATGCCGACCACTCGACTGGGCTTGGCCTCCTTCCACTTCAGCAGGTCGCCCCCACGACCCATCGCCAACTCAAGCAGAGTGTATCCGGGCTTGACCAATTGCTTGAACAAATCGGCCTTGATGCGATTGTGGAATGCATACGTGTCCTTCAACACGCGGTCACGAGACCCGAGGTCATCGCGGTAATACAAGTCATCCTCGAACGTATCGTCTGGCGGATTCGATACACAGGTCGTCAACATCTCCTCCGTCACCGGCACGTGAATGTTTGTCCAGATTGAATTCGCAGTCGAGACATCATTTCCAAACTGCGACTGGTGCAGAACCCGATACTGGTAGGTCTTGTCATACCGAGTCCGTAGAATCGTCCAGCTGTTTGTCGCCAGGTCACGCACACACTCGATGATGGTATTGTCCTCTACGCGATGTCCCTTGATATCCACCGGCACGCCCTTTGCATCAAGCGGAATCGAAATCAGGTACGCATCTGGGTTTCGAGGCACAGACGGTTGAAACACTCCCGGCACACGGTCTCGCGTTTCGGCAATGACCCGCAGGTCAGGTGCCATCTGGGGCGGAGTGTATTCGCCAGTCATGGTTTCGAGTGGATAGACGATATCAAACCCTCGCGTGCGTCCAATGTACAACTGACCGCGGAACACGGGCTTCTTCAAGACCGTGTCAAACGAGTCGCCCGCCTTGAACTTGACGAGAAAGTCAATGCTGTTCTGGTCAGCCGGCTTCCACTTGTACACCGTTGTCCATGTATTGCCCTTTCGGTCCGACATGGGTGCCACCGGCGACGCCCTCGGTGTGAAGATAAGCCCATCTGTCTCATACTCAAACTTGGTGGCGAGAATCGTATTGATGGCCTCCTCCATGGCCGGTCCGTCGCCAGCCAGGAATAGCTTGGTCTCGACTCGAAGAGGCCTCCCCGGCGTCATCACAAAGTCGCGTCGCAGGTCAGAGACGAACTCGTGGGCACACCCCAGTCGAGACTTCAGCGGGTTCGCACGGATATCCTCATCCGTTGTGAAGAGAGGAAGGCGACTCTGATCCACTCCGCGGAAGGAGTACACATCGAAGATACAGAAGAGGTTTCGGTCTTCAATGTACTCGCCATCCACAATGTCATTCACGTGAATCGGGTTCGTTGCGGTGATGCCCGTCCAGGTCACGACACCGCTCGGACGCACCATCAGCACTCGCTTGTCACGCATAACCACGAGGAAGCACCGCTCGCCATCGGCCTTGTTTGTGACCGTGTATCCCGAAAGGATGTTGTTTGGTCGGTCAGCCCGCAGGTGACGCCGCTTCATCGTGACCGGATTGACGAACTTCTGGCGAGATGTGGCGAGTTCCGCCTTGTACCGCTCAATGTCAGAAGAGGGCAACAGAAACGACGTGCCTTGGAATGCGGCCAAGAGACGTTCAATGTGAACCATCAGCGAAGACACGATATCCTTCGGCGGCGCCTGACGACCAATCACCTCCACTTCCAGCTCGTAGGAGGGGTTCTGACGAAGAACATCCGAGAAGGAGCGAGACGAGCGAGTCTTGGACTTTACCATCGAGAAGTCAATCTGCAGAAGTCCATCCTGTGTCTTCCAGCTCTTGCGGTTGATGACGCGAATGTGGGATTTGGCGTCCATCGGAGTGCCGGAGAAGTCCCGCCGCACCTCCTCCTCCTTGCGAAGCGTGAACCGCAGTCCAGCCTCAGGGATATCGATCATGTCCTGGCCGTCGTTTCCGAAGTAAGGGGACTTACGCTCCACCTTGAGTTGTGTGCCCTTGAAGCTGTTTGTTGTGCAGACCTTGTGGATATTCTCAGCCCCCTTCACGACAACGCGAAGGCTGTCCGGATACGAGAAGGTGGCATGAACCGCTTCGACTGCGGGTCCGGATGCGAGAGCTTCGATGGTTTTCATGATGCGGTCAGCGACGTCCTTGGTCTGAATTTGGCCGGAAAGAACCTTGCATTCGAGTTCAGCATTGGCGTTCTTGACGTGGGTTGCAAGGTGTTCAAGGTCCCCCCGTGTACGAGACGAGAGAAGAGACTCCATTGCCATTGTTAACTGATCGGACTATCTTTATCCGTTTTATACTCAGCAATCTTTTGCTCGACACCTTCTTTCGTCAGACGCACATCCTCGCCGGCTGCAAACATCTCCTCGACCAGCTGAGCGAACTCGACTGCATGGACCTCCAACTTGTCAAGCGATGCTCCGGCGTCGTAAGCCCAAGGAGTATAGTCATCCGGCTCAAATACGGGTTCGGGAAGCGGCTCATGGTTGGTAATCTGTTCAAGTGTCAGCGTCTTGTCGATTGGAATGTCCTCTCGGGGTTCACGCGGAGCCAAAAAGGTTTCGATTTGCTCTTTGGTCACTGGAATTGCCGGTGTGTCCATGGCTACGTCCATTTACTCCTTCTGTAAACTTTTCCGTGCCCGTTCATCCGCGTCCATTCGCTTCCGTTGATCCGTGTAAAAAGCGACAAGTGTCTCCATTTCGGTGATGCACGCAACCGGCAGACACTCCGACGACACCAGCACCCCCGAATTGGTGCGAGTGTACTCTGACGTGTATCGCTTAATCACTTCGAAAATCTGTGCGTGTTCGTGGACGTCGAGAGCGTCCAGGTGTTCACGGAGCTTTTCCTTCCGGAGGCGGTTCATTTGTTGAGGCAGCCGGAGCTTTCTTCTGGAGCTTACGACGCGAAGGTGGCTCTGCGGCCTTGGCCACCTCGGGTGCTACGCTGACCACACGCCTCTCCGACTGATCGCCGGGAGTCGACGCGGCAATCATCGGTTCAACCTCCTCCGTCACCGCCGCCATTGCCTTCTCCGCCTCGGGGTTAATGACAGACACCAGCGTTCCCAGGACCACGATTGAGTCGTCCCCCTGCTGAAACCGTGACCCAACCACCTTGAACTCAACCTCCTGGGCCTCCTTGATGTCCTCAAACTCAGCATTGCCAATGTGGAGGTCGCGAGGCAGCAGCACCTTCATTGGCGTCAACTCCGCATGAAGACCAATCTTGCTGCGAAGTGTCACGCTGGCCCGGAACGTCTGACCGGGGTGGGGCATGCACACATCCGCCTGAAAGCGAACAAAGTAATCAACACCGCCCTTAATGAGGTTAATACGGCCCAGAGAGTGTTCCACGATTGTGATACTCCGACGCTGAATAAACCCCTCCGGAGTGCAGATGCCCTCGTACTTTGCTCGGAGCTGGGCAATGAGGCTCACGTGAATTGACCGTTGAAGGTTCGGGGCGTGAATGTGAACGGACCGAGACAATTCGCGTCGCTCAAAGACGGGATCCATGAGAGCCGTTGTTTTTACACACCAGTTTTCGTTTTACGTTTTGTTAACACATCCATCTCTTCAGGCGTGTACCACACAATGTTGTTTTGTTCCCGAGCTAGCAACTCCATAATGTCGCATCGAGTCCACGTTATCTTCTTTGGTATATCCGGAATGCCAATCTTGCGAATATCCGTATAGTCAGCCAGCTTGGTAACCTCTGCTGACCCCACCGCACCCGTTCCGCATACGATCGGCACATCGCGTTTCGCACCGTGAATACGTGTAAACACACCGTCCTTTTCTTCGAACCGACCAATGGAAAACTTCCCGTCCTTCATGGTGCCGACCATCTTGTCATTGTCAGCCGCATACCTCTCAGTCAGAGCCTTCACCCAGTCTTGCACCGCTGTGCGATCATCGCCGATGGGGTCCGGTGGGTCATAGTCGTCGTTTCCGAGAACCAGAATCTCAGTTCCCGGAACCCGCAGTCGGTCGCCAAACTGTAACGTTTTGGATTCGGGAGACCGTAAGTATGCAATCTTCTGCTCACGCGACAGGCGATCAAACATGTATCCCGGCAGAACCGACGCAAAGTCGGCCTTGACCTTCTCGGTAAAGGCTTGAACAAGTTGAAGTTGTTCGTTGGTGCGGGCCGCCGTTGCCAAGGCCTTGGTGCGGTCCTTGCCCTTTACCTCGGGTGGAACATCAACCGGTTGGAGGGATGCGTCTGCTAACGAGAGAGACTCCACCATGGCGGTGAGGTTCGGGACGTCAGCGGTCTCCTTCTTTTCAGGCTCAACCACTTCGAGGGCCACGCTGCCGCGGGTGGGGGGTTTGGTTGTCCGTTCGACGATTGTGCCATTCTCCACGCCAACTGGGCCGAGAGTATAGGTGTTTCCGCGTGACTGCAAGAGGCTCGTGCGGTCGAATGCATCCTTAAACTTGAACCCCGTGCGAATGGCATTCTGCAAGAGGAACACCACTACATCGCGTTGATACATTTTGAGAGCTGCGAACAGTTCTTCACGATCCCAAATTGGCTTGTCGATAAACAGCTTGCCAAGTTTGCCAAAGACTTCATCGCGAACATCGAAGTACGTGGACAGCGGGCGGACATATCCTTCTTCGGGTTCGGATGGTCTGACTCGGCATTGTGCAGGTTCGGACTCGGTGAAGATAGGTGCCAACATGTCTTTGAGAAGCAGCTTTGACTCCTGGGCACCTTCGGACCGACGCTGAGGGACTTCCAGGTTCTTCCAATCAGCTGGAAGTGTGTTCAAACTCACCTGAATCGGGCAATCCATTGCGGATTCTTCAAGCAGTCGGCGAACACGGGCGATGCGAATACCCTTTTCCTCCACCTTTGTGCGGTACGTGTACTCATCGAACGACTCCTGCTCGGATTCAGACCGCAAGACGTGGAGGTATACAGAACAGTTCTGCTCTTCGAAGGGGAGAGCCTGGTGACTACACGTTCGCAGTGCACGTCCAATGACCTGCTCGATACGACTCATGTTCCACCACGGGTCCAGCACGTGAACCTGGCGAACATAGCGAAAGTTTACGCCTTCTGAGATGCGGGGCGTTGTCACAATCACACGAACCCGAGCACCATTGACGTTCTTGTCAGACCGTGCGAGTTGAAGCAGTGCATTGGTCTGAGGCGTCGAGACTTCGCTGCTGAGCAACATGTACTCGCCCTTTGACTTGCCCTTGAATGTGGGATTGGCTAAAAGCGTAGGTCCACTCGCCGGAGTATATCCATGCTCCTCCAACGCCATGGCAAAAAGACGAGACCCGCGAGTCACGTAATTCGAGTACACCAACACCACGCCCTTTGAGGATTCAATCGTCTTGATCACGCTGGCAAACTTGGCCGAGACTCCGGACAGAGTGTCTGGTGTCAGGCACGGCTTATCGATGTACTCCCACTGTGTGCCGGTTTGGCGGAACACATCGCCGAACTCCTTGTTTCCGGGCAGGACACTGAGAGTCGGAACCATCAATGCCTTTCGCGATTCTTCGTCCTCGCCTTCCTTTCCATGGGTTCCGTCAATCACCTTCTTCTGTTCACCGGTTACTGTGGATGCGAAGACGTTTAAGTACTTCATCCTGGTGGCCGGACCCAGATCCAATCCGGTGAACCCAACGAGCGGCTCCGGCAGACCGTCCGTCTCGGGTGCGGGCAGACGGAACGGGAAGGTGAATGGGTTCTCACCCTTGACGTAGGATACATAGGTCTGTGTCCAATCACGGAACTCCTGCTCCTTCGCCGGCTTGATGGTGCCGTCGGCTCCGAAATAGTCAGAGGCAATTAGTTTCTTTCCCGCAGGTTGCTTGCCGTCATTCCACAGAAAGAGGTTCATGTAAAAGACGATTTCCTCGTGATTGTCGTACATCGGTGTAGCCGTGAGCAGCACGAGAACCATTCCCTTCGCCAGCTTGACCAGGCTTTCTAATCCGGTGGACACTGTCTTCATCTCCGAGCTGCCTTCACGCAGGTTGTGGGCCTCGTCGATAATGACCAGGCGATTGTCAAACGTCTCGTGGACCCACTTCTCCGCGTCGGCGGGTTTCAGTTCGAGCAGCTTCTTGTTGATCATGGCTCCGAACGTGCTGTATCCAATGAACTCGTAGAACTCGCTAATGATACGGTCGGCCAATGTCCCTAGACGAATGCGAGTGTCCGGCACATTCCACTGCTTGGGGTCGGCTTCAATGCGGATAAGCATGTCGAGATAGCGGCGGCCCGTGCATTGTTTGGAGGACAGAATGGACTGTGTCTTGTCCAGCGATACGCGGTTAATGTCGAAGATCTCCGTCTTGAAGTTGGACTGGACGGCCGGTCCAGCGACCACCAGCACTTTCTTCTCCTGAAACTCGGGGCGTAGAATGTATTCCTCCGCGATTTGAATTGCAGTGCAGGTATTGTGTGTCACCGTGAAATCCCCAAGAACGTAGCGGTGGTTTCCATCGATCATGAACCCGTAATAGTCGTCTTCTCCTAACGCAGAGACTGTAATACCATATCGAAGTGTGTCTTTTATTTGTGTCCGCGGTGAAGCCTTCTTTCGTAGGAGTTTCACTGGGATCATATCAACGTCGCCAGATATGAATGTCCTATAATACACCCCCACTCTACGCTGGCCGTTGTATATACATGATTTTTCCACCAAACGAGTTGTTGTCGCCAATCCGACAGAACGTGCGAGAAAGACAATGTCGTCTGCGAGTTGTTTCGATTTTTGAGTGATTTCGTATGTATTATTGGTTAGATAGCCATCTGTATCGATAAGACCGGCAAGAACCGCTAATCTCACCTCCCTCGAGTTAATCTTATATGCTTCAGGTACATGCTTGTTGTTAATGAGGTTGTGCGTCTTAAGGAATGTCAAAAACACGTTATCATTATTTTTTGAGATAGACGAGACCCTATAACTGTACTGGCTCTGATAGGTGAGTACGGAGTTGTTATGGTGACAGAAGTCTCGCAAATAATGCAGAATAACTGCGTCCTGGGATGTTATGACGGGGTCTCTCTGTGAACCATCGCCTAACCAAACACCTAGAATATAGGGGTCGAACTCAATGCGTGTTCCTGGAAAGTCTACCGCCGTTCGATAGCCTTTCAGATTTCGTTGATCTTTCTTACTCCTCTTCAAAAAGTCAAGAACGGTGAGCTCAGTGACCGTGTTGCGAGTCGACGTGTGTTGTAAACATAGTATATGTTCGCTGTTCACAACATAGGAGTCGCCTTTTGTGCCTGTAATGCGATACATCTGATCGCGGCCCCGTGCAAGGGATTCGACCATTCTTGGGGTTGAGTCGTCGCCCATCAGGGTGTCGCCGACGACAATATCCTCGACGAGCTTTTTCGATCCGTCGTACATAAGTATTGATGTTCCTCGTCCGTGACATTTACCAACACCTGTGCCGTGAACCATCAGAAGATTGCGTGTCGGGTTGTCGGGAGACAGAACACGTCGCAGGAACTTCTGGTGACTTTGAAGAGTGTACTCCGCTCCGGACGTGTTACACAGCTTCGTCCGCAGTTCTTGCAGAGCCTGCAACGACGCCATTGGCAGATTCTCATTTCGAATCTCCGCCAACTCCGGGTGAGTCAGGTTAGCCATTGTGTTATGATTAGAGGAGTTTGGGAAGCTTGCGACGGCGATGGGTCTTGTAGCGGCCACCATCGACCTTCATCTTGGGGACCGCAGATGGTGCTGATACGCCGACCGCACCTGGCGGCGCGGGTGGTGATGGTGGCAAGTCTCCAAGTCCGAATACCCCGATGCGCCGTCGTCTGATCAAAGCACGCGGAGCACTTTCCTCTGCCTCCACCTCCGCCGCCGCCGCTGCCGCCTCCCCTTCTGCGTCCGCTGGTCGTTTCTTATTCATCCTCGACGCCTCTGTTGGGAAATCTCCTGATCGAGCATGTTCTGAATACAGCCCAGAGAAGCCGTATTTGCCAGGACCGGGTCCAGTGGTCGCCCTCGGGGGAGGCCCTGCCGCCGGTGCCGCCCGCGCAAGAAACAGCAGGTCTCCCGCACTCGCTCGTCGTTGTCTCGCTTCTCGGAAGGCTCTTGCACGATCAAGAATGTGTATGTCTTCGTGGTATCTAATATCAAGCAGACCACTAGGCCTGCTACCGTATCCTATGAAGTAACGCCCGAGAAGGTATCTCTCTTCAGCAATACTTCCTTCATACTCTTCGGGGGGCAACTGTTTCACGGCCGCTGCCCGAATTTTCGCTACGTTCACCTTTTCAAGCGCATCGTTCTCTCTTTCAGCTCTACATACCTCTTCCGATTCCATAATTTCAGCAAACAGTTGAACGTCGTAGTCTCCATTTGGAGTTTGTTCGATACGTCTGTTCACATCTCGAATATCTGCACCAGGCATCCGAGTTTGCACCATTATTACCCATTTCTCCCAGAGGGGTAGATGCACGTGATATTCGTTGCGTTCAATCGTTTGATTGATATTTTTCAGCAATCGGATTGCCGCATCGCGTCCGGCATCGCTGGGGATGGGTTTCAACGCTTCGAAGTCTAGGTCCTTAGGTGCTTCTCCTTCTTCGTGCGGCGGCGGCGGAGGCGGGGGGCCCATCAGTATACAAAGTTGGACAAACGACGGGTTCGTATGGTCATCCAGTGGAAAGGGCACTCGGACTGCGAATCCGAATGCTTCGAGCGTTTCATCTTCCACACCGCCACCCTTCTGCGACCCATAGCTAGCACGGACGCCAATGGTATCGATTATAACACGTGGATTATCGCGGAGTGCCAGCGTTTTGGCTTCTATTCCAAGAACGCTAGCCAGGTCTGCGTCTATAATTATCAGTTGAACCGTGAGGGCTAGTTTCTTACCGATAAAGAGCGAAGTGTTTTGTGGCATCAAGTTAACAATTCGAGCAGCAAGCAGATTGTGAAGACGTGTAACCTCATCGAGTTCGGTCTTTGCGAGTGCATCCGTTATAAATGGGTCCACTCTACGTTTGGCTTGTTCGTACGCATTTGTTATGTCTTCTTGTACTCTTGTTAGATATGTGAGAAGGTTACGTTGTACATAATCATAATTCTGACGGGTGGCCCGATCATAAACCATCGGAAACAACTTTTTCTTTTCTTCTATCGAGTCGCCCTCGACTATCACAACGTACTTGTTAACTGTTTCTAAAAATGCACTGAACTGTCCATCAATTGTGGCCTTTATATCCTCTAGTTTGGCTCTCATCCCCGCTAGTAGCGTTGCTGGATCAATACCTTCGTCACTCGGAGTGAACGTCGCCGTCTGCATCTTGCTGGCATCCTGACGCGACCCAGTGTAAAGCGCAGCACCATTGCGGTCTGATATCTGATAGATCGCAAGACGATCTCCAGATTCGCCCAATATATTCATACGACCAGGAGGAGGGGCGATGTTCGTACGCCATAGTGGTATCCAGCCCAGTGATATTTGCATGTCTCCACCTGGATGGAATTGCTTCACCCATTTCGAACTTCCAACAGCCGTCATCATGTCTCCGATGAGCTTCGCAAGTGTAGCTAACAACACTTTCTCGCGCGACTCGCCGACCGTGAACAATGCTTCGCTGTTGTTGTTACCCATGAAATATCCTGCGTTCGTGTTGAGCACTTTCCATTTTGCAAGTCCTAACGCATTCTTGAATGTCTGCGGCCTCGAAGTAGTTTCTGTGTCTGTGAGGTCATACCATGCAAAGTTCCCTCTCCCAGTTGGATCCATCTTAACAAGGGTTTTGCACTTCACCTTGCCGCCATCTGCTTGATCACTGAATCTATAATCGCCTTTTAAACCCGCTGTGTTGGGAACGTCCTCCTGAGTATATTCACTAAATCCATACAGCACAATCGTTTCAACGTACGCTGTATTAACTCCAATGTCTTCTCCAGAAAGGAAAATGTTTGGAAGTTTGCAGTATAATGGGTTACTAGCTTTTGACCGTAACCGACTTGCGGTATCTACCAGGTTCCAAGTAAGGCATGGCTGTTGACCAGGATGCGCACTGCCTGCATCGTGAACTGTGAGCCAAGATTTGACGGCGGGTCCAAACGGTTTGAATACAAACCCTGGACTCCACGTGTCTGTTTTAGGGTAGAATGGTACATTGTATTGAGCCTTCAAACGCTCAGCTGCAAAATTATACCGGGGATCGGGACCACTGCCTGGTACAGAAAATGTTCTGACGAACCCGTCTTCGGTTAATGCTACATCTTTGAGTGCACGGGTCAGAACCCCGCCCCCGGCAGTGCTCCACCCTGCTCCATGATCGTGAGAAGCATCCGCCGCCGCAAGTTCCCGTTGTCGGGCGATGACATCGTCGGGTAATTTCGGTGACTGTAGGTCCGGAACCGCCGCTGCTGACGACGACGCCGCTGCCATTACCCTTTCCCCACACAACTTTCACATCCGCCACGCGAAAAGGATAATGGCTTCACTCGACGACCTGGAAGTGCAGCGAGTGAAACCGTTTGAGCGTCTGTGTTTTGTCATGTATGTGGTGCTGTACATGCTCTTTGTGTTTCTGGCTCTCAGCTTTGTTAAGCTACTTACTGACTCCGGCACTACCACGCCATTGTAATGTCCTCGATGCGACACTCGGAATCCGGCACGGCGGCCACTGCCTTGTTCGCCTGTTCCAGCGTATCTGACTCGACAATCTCATCCGCCCCCTCGGGCAGACGCGTCTCGTCCACCAGAATATCCACGAATCCCGTTCCGCATGGAGGCTTCTGTCCGAACATAATGTTCGCAGAGACACCTCGCATGGTATCATATTCCGCCACCACCGCCGCATCGAACATGGTCTTGGACGTTTCCTCGAAAGAACTCTTGGCCAGCACGCCCGTCTCGTTCTTCTTCATTCCGAAGCGGTTCACCGGCACAATGCGGCCTGAGTACGTCATGGTGTCGACCAGCACGCTCAGGTGGTGGTAATTCACCTTCTCTGTGCTGAAGACCTCGTTGAACTCGTCAAGCAGGCAGGTGCGGCCCGCCTCAATGCCGAAGACATCATTGACCTCGTGAATGTCGTTCGAGAAGGTGCGAGTTCCGTCCAGACCCGGAAACACCAGCAGGTCATGGAGATTGACGCCCTCCGTGTCCAGCACATACTGGTCCTTGGTCACATAACCACCAACCACGTCGTCGTAGGCCTGCTCACTCTTGATCTTGCGAAGGTGAACGCGACCCACGCCATCGACGCCGGTCAGGACCGTGTCGAGAATCTTGTCCTCGAGAAACCGGATGTTGGTGGGTGTCTTCACGACCGATGCGTCAAACACGAGACGCAGAATCAGCTTCTTCGCCGACGTGTCGGATGTCAAGCACTTGATAATCTTCAGCTGCTTGTTGTTGGACAGCTTGGCCTCAATTTCCGTCAAGTCGCGAACGTTGCGAGAGTACATCTCGACGTCATTCAGCTCAATCCGCATAATCCACGGCGACCCACAGTCCGTCTCATGCTCCAAACTGAACTGACGATACAACTCCAAGGTATCGCGGTCCTCCTCCACAACTGTGCCGGCGGTGATTGGATACGGGTCGTAGTACACGCGGACTGACTTGGTCACGTGACGCAGAGTCGTCCGCTGAACACGCTTCATCATGGCAATCGCGTCATTGCCAGACACATCGCCCGCAAAGTAGGCCGTGTTGCCCGGTCGCTTCGGGTTGGGAGATGCGGACAGCAGCTCCTCGATACGCGGCACACCAGACGTTGCATTGGCCTTGGCCGTGCCTGCAGAATGAAACGTGTTTAGGGTAAGCTGCGTCGTCGGCTCACCGATGGACTGGGCTGACAATGCACCCACCATCTCACCTGCGTGGACCATGGCCTTCAGATACCGGAAGCGAATATCTGCCATCAGCTCATCAAAGAGCATCTCCGTGAGACGGTGGACCAGAATCGACTTCTTGGGAGCCAGGTAATACCGAAGCAGTGCGTGGAACAGCTTGTTGGTCGGAAACTCGGTCACGAACGCACCGATGCCCGCCACCACATGCTCCGGCGTCAAGTCTGTCTTGGTCGCATATCCGTTCGCATACGACGCCACCAGACGCTTCAGATTCACCGGAGCCAGAACCTGGTCGTTCTTGCGGAAGCGGAACACATTCCGCACCAGCATGTCGCGGTCAGCCAGGATTTCCTCGACCATGTCCGGAGCCTGTGTCACCTCTGTCTTCATGAAGGTGTTCACATCCGCGGGACTCATGGCATAGTTGCGATACACATCTTCCATCGTCATGCTTCCCAGCTCGCAGACCTGCGACTCCACGGCAATCGAGTCAATTCCGTCCTCGCCGTAGGCGAACTGCACAATCGACCCCGTGACGTTACGCACGGTGCCGTCATACTCCACGTGCTGGTCCTCCATCGTCTTCATCAGACGCCGCTGGATATAGCCCGTGTCCGAGGTCTTGACGGCGGTATCAATCAGACCCTCACGTCCAGCCTGGGCGTGAAAGAAGAACTCTGCCGGTAACAGACCGTTCATGAAGGAACTCTGCACAAACCCACGTGACTCCACGCCGTCGTCGTAGCGGGCAAAGTGAGGAAGTGTGCGGTCTTGCAGAGTGGGTTGGACACGCTTACCCTCAATCAGCTGCTGTCCAAGCAGAGCCACCATCTGCGTGATGTTCTGCGGGCCTCCCTTTGATCCGGAATCAACCATCTGGACGATGGCATTGTCCTTCGGCAGACTCTTGATCACCTCGCTGTTGATCTTGGCGGCAACGTCCTTCAGGGCCGAGGAGATACGGTCCTCCAACTCTTCGCCGTCCGAGGACCCGGACATGTTTGCAAAGATACCGCCATGCACATCGGACAGGATCTTGGACACCGCCGTGCGTCCCTCCGACAGCTTGTCATTCACGAACTGCTGAGTCGCCAGATTCGCAATCAGATCCGCAGTGCCGACCGAGAAGCCGGTGAACAGATTGAACTGCGTGACCACCGACTGAATGTCATTGATAAGCTGTCCGCAGCGGTCGGGGCTGAAGTCATTGTACACCATATGAATCAGCTTGCTGCACTCGGACTTGTACATCACGCCAGACGTGAGCTGGCCGTTCTCGATGGTCACGGACGTCTTCATGGACACCATCGGAAAGGCAGTGGAAATCAGCTCGGCACCCGTCCAGTTCTTGCCCTTCCGCGTGAACGGACGCTTGAGGCGTGCGAGCATGTTCATGGCCACCACCTCCGGCACCTCAACACCTGACTGCGTAATGCGGAAGATGCCCGTCATAGTGTCCTGGAACAGCTGGATGATGGGACTGTTGGTGCGGGGACTGATGATGTTGCGAAGCAGAGATGCGAGGTAGCGAAGCTCGGTTGCGGATGCGATGGATTGAGGCACGTGCATGTTCATTTCGTCTCCATCAAAATCAGCGTTGTAAGGCCGCGTGGCCGAGACGTTCAGGCGGAACGTCGAGTACGGCAGAACACGCACGCGATGGGCCATCATCGATGCCTTGTGGAGAGAAGGCTGGCGGTTGAACAGCACAATGTCACCATCAATCAGATGGCGGTGGACCACATCGCCCTCACGAATATCAATCGTGTCCGGACTGACGAAGCGAAGGTTCACCATGCGTGCATCCTGCTTGAGGAACACAGACTTGGCCCCCGGATGTGTGTCGGGTCCGTTGCGGATGTACGTGGTCAGACGGTCGCGATTATAGGAGTTCACAATCTCGGGAAAGGTCAGGTTCACGGCAATCTCAGCCGGCACACCCAGCTCGTCAAGGTCAATATTCGCATCGGGTGTGATAACCGAACGGGCCGAGAAGTCAACACGCTTTCCCATCAGGTTCCCGCGGACACGACCTGTCTTGGCACCGAAGCGAGACTTGAGTGTCCTCAGGGGACGTCCAGACCGCTGGGCAGCGGGAGCCAGTCCCTTGATGTCATTGTCCACATACGTGGCCACATCATACTGCACCATGGCGGTGTACTTGTCAATCATCTCGGCCGACTCACCCTTGTCGAGCTTGTCACGCAGACGCTGGTTGTTGCGAAGAACGTCAATCAGCTTGTGCGTCAAGTCATCCTCCATTCGCTGGTTGTCGTCCATCACAACCGAGGGACGCACTGTCAGCGGAGGAACCGCCAGGACGGTGCAAATCATCCACTCAGGCCGCGAGAACTTGTGATTGAACCCAATCAAGTCGCACGTCTGATCCGTGATACGCTGGAAGGCCCGCAGAATCAGCTCGACCTGAATCGGAACCGGCGGCGGAGGATCATCGGGGTCTCCGATAGGGAATCCCTCCAACGTGGCCGCCTTGCCCGCCACACGGGCGACCTTCCGAAAGAACGGCGTCGAGCAATGCTCGCAGACCGTCGGCTTCTCTTGGCCCTGCGTTCGGACCTTGGCCACGATGTCACGAACCTCCTTGAACCGAGCGAGTCCTGACGACTTGATGTCCGCCAACTGCTCAGAGCCAAGAATCACACCCGAACAGTTCAGGCAGATGATGTTGCACAGCTTCTCAATCCAATCGAAGAACTGGTAGAGATACACAGGCCGAGCAAGCGTGATGTGGCCGAAGTGACCTGGGCAGAACTGATTCGTGTGCTTGCATGTCGGGCAGACCTTGCCATTCTCAATGACACCGAAGCGAACGTCAAAGACACCGTTCGGGACGGGCTGCTGTGACTGGTAGGTCTTGTCGGTCGTAACCTCCACGACACTCCGCTTGAGAATGTCGTCGGGGTTTGCAATGCCAAACTGAACTCCGGTGATGTTGTCTCCCATTTTACCTCTTATACTGTTCTGTGTAAAGTATTCGTTTTACCGCCGAATCATCGCAGTCGTCGCGTCCCAGAAATCGTCGTCTTTCACAACCTCCTCGGCATCTGGAATCGAGTTCAGGAAGGCTTCGTATTCAACTCCATTTCGCTGTTTGAATCGACCAATGTCTCGAATGCGAACGGTTCGCACATAGCGGAGAATGTCGCGACAAATGACTTCAATTTCATACGGATCCGCGGCGGCGTCTTTCAGGTCCCGCACCACTTCAACCCACGAGTCGGCGGCGTCCATTACTTATAGATGTTAATCGTTATATTGGGAATACCCGTATTTATATTGACTGTCGCGAACGGATACAATTGATAATTGAAAAACCATGTGCCTGCGTTTGAGGTAAAGTACTGCGATGCGAAGTAACAGGGTGCACCTGTGCTTAACAGACCGTTAAAGGTATTGAGCGAAATCACTGTCGATGCCGGAATACCGGTGTCTACGCTGTAAAGTCGCGACAGGACATTCGACAACTGACTGTCCGGCGTTGCCAGGGCAACGGACCGCTGAAAAAGACTGAATGTTGTCCCCGTGCTGCCAGTATTTCCTGTGAATCCAGCTGGCTGCCACCCGGTGAGTCCAGTGGGTCCCACGGGACCGTCGGGACCAAAATCTCCTGCGAATCCGGTGGGACCGGTGGAACCCGTCGTTCCCGTTCTACCACTGGGTCCGATGGGTCCAGTCGTGCCGAGAAATCCGTTAAACCCTGTCGGACCCGTTGGACCGGTGACTCCAAATGGACCAAAGACATAGGGCAGAACAAGTTGTGCAGCTACGCTGAACGTTGAGGAGTATGACCCCGTAAATTCACTAACCCACGTTACACCGTCTTGGCTCGTATAAATATTGCGGTTTCCATTATCTCCGGCTGACGCAACCCAATTCAAGCCATCCCATGTGATTCCATAGAGCGTGGTCGGTACACCTTGTCCCGGAACAACGGCAAACAAGCCGGTTGGTAGCGTGACGACCCCCGTTGTGCCCTGTCCCGTAATCGCCCACTTGACTCCGTTCCAGGCGATTCCTGTTGGAGTTGTAATATACGGAATCGGCATGGACGTCCACGCCACTCCATCGTAGCTCCAACATAAGCGTGCACCCCCCGAGAGATTCGTCTCGTAGACCGCTGCCCATATACGTCCGCTCCACGCAATACCCGAACCTCGAAAGTCCGACGAAACCGCAGCACCGTCAAGACTGGTTGCAGCCGTCCACGTGACACCATCTGGTGACGAATAGATACCTGCTCCAACACCAACCCACTTCGATCCGTTCCACGCGATTCTCGAGAGACTTGTCACCGCCGTGGTGTTTGGCGTCCACGTGCTACCATCGGGTGAAGTCAATACAGTTGAGGTTGAGGTTCCAGCCACCCATTGCCCTCCTCCCCAATCAATGCATGTTCCGGTACTTGACGAAGTTGTTTGCCAGACAATGCCATCTGAAGATGAGGACATGAAGGTGCCGGCCCCCGCCCACATCCATCCGTTCCAAGCAATTCTGGTTCCCGCGGCAATGGATGTTGTGTTAACCGACCACAACCTAGGCGATGATTCATAGACAATGTTGCTTCCAGAGAACGGCCCTACAAACACAGGTGCCGCGGTTGGCGTGACAGACCCAGTCATGCCCGTTGCACCCGTTGACCCCGTTGAGCCTGTTAGGCCAGTGTCACCGTAAGACCCTCGAAATCCGGAAAATCCTGTCGGCCCGGTGGATCCGGTGGGTCCCGTGAGTCCAGTTGACCCCGTGGGTCCTGTGGATCCCGTGTGTCCCGTGAATCCTGTGAATCCCGACCACCCAGTCGGCCCGTCTTGTCCCAACCCGGGAATTCCGGTTGACCCAGTAGGTCCAGACTGACCCGCAGTTCCTGCAGTGTCGCCTCGAGGACCAGCGGCTCCCGTGGGTCCACGGGGTCCAGGAAACGTGCTGTCTGTTCCCTTTATGCCCGCAACTCCCCGTGGCCCCTGCGGACCAATCGGTCCAACTGTTCCGGTGAATCCGGTGTATCCAGTGTATCCAGTTGATGCGGTCGACCCTGTTGTGGCGGTCGGTCCCGTCGGTCCCGTGAACCCAGTTGACCCGGTGGGTCCCGTGAATCCTGTGAATCCGGTAGATCCTTTCGGTCCCGCGAATCCAGCCTGTCCGGTTGGTGCATTTGGAGGTCCGGTGCATCCCATTGCACCGTATTGCGTGTTAATGCCCATGGGACCGGTGTCTCCTGTCCATCCCGTCCTCGTCGGACCGGTGAATCCTGTCATTCCAGTCGGTCCTGTTGTGGCAGTCGGTCCAGTGGGTCCGGTGGCACCACGCCAACCTCGCACACTAGGTCCAGTGGGTCCTGATGGTCCAGTGGGTCCCGACGACCCTATCGTTCCCGTGGAGCCGGTGGATCCAAATCGGGTGTCGATGCCCCGAATACCCGTGAATCCCGTATCACCCGTTGGACCGTTTGGGCCCTGAACACCGGGAACGCCGCGAGACCCTGGGAGCCTGCGAACGTTCGATGGAAGAGGAACTGTGTACACCATCTGTTACTTACTGATAGTAATAATAGACCGTAATTGTCGTGGACGACACCGCAGCAGTCGCATATATACCTACATTCACCTGCCAGTTGCCTCCCACGACACTCCATGAGAGTCCAACTAGAAACACGTTGCTAGGGTTGGCAAAGGACCACCCTTGCGTGATGAGTGTGCTTGTTGACGGAGCAGCTGTGGTCGCTGCGAAATTCAGATACCCTGGACTCGCAAAACTGAAAGGAACTCCGACACTTGACGGTCCAACAATCGCCTTGCTCGGACCTGTCGGCCCACTGTATCCGGTCCATCCGGTTTGGCCGCTTGGTCCTTGGGGTCCCTGTACGCCTTGATATCCCGTTGGACCCGTCGGCCCTGTCGGACCAAGTGGACCGACCAATCCCGCCCACCCTTGATATCCTGTTCCGCCTGTCCACCCCGTGATACCCGTTACGCCGGTGGGTCCAGTTGGACCCGGCACACCCGGCTGTCCCGTCGGACCCGTCGGGCCGGTGGGTCCAGTGAATCCAGTCCATCCGCGTGATCCGGTGGGTCCTGTCCATCCCGACGGGCCTGTTGTGCCGGTTGCACCTGTGAATCCCGTGAATCCAGTCGAACCACTGGGTCCGGTTGCACCTGTGAACCCCGTGAATCCAGTCGATCCGCTGAGTCCAGTTGATCCGGTGGGGCCAGTGGATCCCGTGATACCGATAACACCCGTGGGTCCAGTCGGGCCAGTGGCACCCGTTGTGCCGGTCGCCGATGCACCGGTCGGACCCGTGTTTGCTCCGGTAGGGCCTGTAAACCCAGTTGGTCCGCGGTTACCAATCTGTCCTGCAGGTCCCGCGAATCCCTGATACCCCATAGGTCCGGTTGGACCTGTTGGACCCGTGGATCCCGTGCATCCCGTCACCATCGGACCCGTGGGACCGGTGGAACCTGTTATGCCTGTCGGACCCGTGGACCCGGTTGGGCCTGTCGGACCAGTGGACCCGGTTGGACCTGTTGACCCGCTCGGACCCGTGGGTCCTGAGGCTCCCGTAAATCCAGACGGTCCTGTGGGTCCCGTGGGGCCGGTATTGAATGCAGTGCCAGCTTGTCCGGTCGGTCCCGTCGGACCTGTGGGGCCGGTGTTTGGACCCGTTGGACCCGTGGCACCTGTGGGGCCGGTGCTCGAAACACCTGTCCAGCCTGTGTATCCTGTCTGGCCCGTGGGTCCTGTCTGACCGGTTGGGCCGGTGGACCCCGTGGATCCCGTGGGTCCAGAGGAGCCGGTAGTTCCGGTGGGACCGGTATTGAATGCTGTTCCCGATATACCTCGACTGCCCGTGAACCCTTTCGGACCTGTCGGTCCCGTCGGCCCCTGCGGACCCTGGGGACCCTGAGGACCCTGGGCAATATTGGGGGCACAGGTGACAAGTCCCACACCTGGGACATACGTAGAGAGTGCAGACATCTATTGTTAACCCAACTGAAAATTAGGCCGTGGTTGTGGTCGCAGCAAGTTTTGCCTCCACATTGGACAGACGGGCGGACAACTCCTTGACGGCCGCGACAAGCGGACCGGCAAAATTGGTGTAGTCAACACCTAACATCTCGGCTGGATCTGGGTTTGTAACTACAAGTTCCGGAAATACGGGTAACACATTCTGGGCAATCACACCAACACGCCGTTTCTTTTCTGGGTCTGTGTTGTATGTAAAATACACAGGCGTAATAGTCGATAACATTTCTGTTGCATTGGTTATATTCGACAATACTGTTTTCATCCGGGAATCAGACGAGGCTGTCCAGCTTGTCCCGCCCTTTGCAAGATAGACCCCACCAGTATTGCTGTTTACACAATAGAAGTTCGTATTTGAGTGCATGGAGAAGTATGTTAGATTCGGGACCGACGAGTTGGAGAATTGTATAACACCACCATTGATACCGGTGTTAGCCACATTTATGGTTCCAATCACATCCAACGTATACGCAGGTGCGTTGCAGTTGATGCCCACACGTTGGGCAGAAGACAAATAAAGAGCTTCTGCCAATCCGCTACCGGTGTTTGTCTTGAATGAAAACGCAGAGGCGAAGTTCGTACCGGAGTTTTGAATGCAATCAATCGCAGACTGGACACTGTTGTTATAATTGTTGAAGCCAATTCGCATTGTAGCTGCGTCCGTGGCTGCCGTCTGCTGCAAAGTAATATACTGGGTGGTCGTTGACGCAGAAACGCTGGTAGCCATACGCGTAGTTCCAGCCACGTCCAATGGATAACCTGGTGCATTGCAGTTGATACCCACACGCGCGTCATTGGGTGAAATAGTCATAACCGTTGTCGAAACCGTGTTGATATAACTAACAAAATCAAGTCCAGCATAATTATTGTTCGTACCTTTCCGACCATAAATACCTGCTTGATTAGATGAATTGAATCCTAATATAGCAAATGTAGTTGGATTGTTTGCTACAAGATTCCCCAGATATCCACTACCGCCTATTATACTCGTACTGGCGGCTGCATTACCACTTACGTCCAACGTATACGCGGGTGCGTTACAGTTGATTCCAAACTTTCCAGTTCCGTTGCTGAACCATGCACTCTGGTTGATGTCCGCCGGCACGTTGAAAACTTGGACTGCACCCGATCCAGTTGTGAACATATTCGAATATGTTGTTCCTGCTTGGAAGACACCCAGATATCCGTTCATCGCCAAACCGCCGTAGGCACTATATGCTGGAGTTATAGCCACAACCGCATTGTCGCTAGACATAACCATCGATTGTGTTCCAGCTGGATATCCTGGTGTTGGGACAAAGTTTACAAGTCTGTTTATGCCACCATTCACGAATAACGTATTGTTCACCACCGTGGTCGTCGGAACACTTCCATCCGCGAACCCGGCTGTGCCGGTTCCCGCATAGGTTGTGACGTTGGAGGTGGCTATGTTGAGTCTGCGAATCTTAGGGACTATAAAATCTGTGATATAGATGTTCGATCCTAGATTATCCAAAAAGATACCCTGAACGTTCTGACTAAACGACGCGGCCGTTCCAGTTGCATCCGTTGAACCGTTCACGCCGTTCGACCCCGCAAGAATTGTCACGGTCCCTGCCGTCGGCACCGGTGCACTTCCTATCGGACCCCCGTTGAGTTGAGCGAAATATAGCGTCGTCTTGGAAGGGCTAAGACATAACCCCCAAGGATATGTTAACGTATAAAGAGTTGCGGTGGTCGCTGCCCCACCGGGAGTTGTAATTTTCTGAATTGTAGTTGAGGTCGACGCATACAAAAAGGTTCCATCATACGCGAGGGCCAAACAACCACTTGGTCCGCTGCTAAGAAGTGTTGAGGTCAAAGTCGATATCAGAATCCTACTGATGACTCCCGCTTGTGCCACCCATAAATATCCGTTAACAGAGTCGTATGCCAATCCACGCGGACTGGCGAATGTTGAAGCAGCACCGGTTCCAGCGGCTACCGTTGCAGTTCCATATGTTCCAAGAGGAAACGTGACTGCCAACGTTGACAATACCACCTTTGCGATTTGATGCCCAGTCAAAGTAGAAACCCACATATTCCCCGATGTATCCAGCACAAGTCCGGAAGGAGAGATTATTGACGCCTCGGTACCAGTTCCAGCTACATTTGACGCCCGTCCGTTTCCGATCAGGGTTGTGACGATTCCGGCCGGCGATATCTTCCGAACACGGTTATTCGTACCATCGCATATATACATATTTCCCGATGAATCAAAGGTTCCGTCTAAAAGACCGTTAAACAACGCATTGCTCAATCCAATCGACACATTGCCTTGATCTGTGACTGTCATGACGTCCCTAGTGACTGCGTTCGACTGGGCTGACAGGGCCATTGAATATCCCGACCCATCGCCGATGAGCAACCGCGATCCGATGTTGGTGTACACGCGGAGAATGACGACACCGGAACCACCGGCTGCTGCCTGACCTGAGCCGTTACCACTACCGCCACCGCCTCCACCCGTATTTGCAAGTCCAGCCACTGCCCCGGTTGCTGCGTTTGCGCCCAGACCGCCTCCGCCGAGTCCACCTGCGCCCGGTGCTCCGGCATTGTAACACCCGCCGCCGCCGCCGCCAGCATAATAAACATTTGACCCTGTGATGGGAACCGCGAGACCACTTCCTCCAACCCCGGATGTATTTCCATTCGCTAACCCACCGCCGCCACCCGCACCGCCGCCACCGGCACCCGCGTAATTGGTCGCGACGTTTGAAGCACCTGCATACCCTTGACCAATGGCGTTCGCGCCACCCAAAGTTGCAGCGTTTCCACCTCCGCCTCCACCCGACCCTCCCGCAAAGGCATTGGATTGATAGATTCCACCCTGCCCGCCGCCAAGTGCAGTTACATTTCCAAATATTGAACTCGATAAACTTGACGCAGACCCCGCAGTTCCCACGGCACCTCCTGCACCCACCGTCCATGTATACGTTCCCGCCGGAAGCTGAACGCCCTTCGCATACACCAGACCACCCGCACCACCACCACCGCCCTCGCCTGCTGAACCACCACCGCCACCACCCCCCACCACCAAATAATCCACAATCACCGGAGCACCTGCGGAGACTACGAATGTTCCCGTCCCGCTTGTGAAGGAATATACAGTTGCATCGTATGATGCTATCGGTCCAGAGTTCGCACCACCCGTGCCGTTCGTGATACTTCCAATGGTTCCCGTGAATCCGGAGACGATCCACTGCGAGCCGGTCATACCGGTGGGCATGTTCGCTGCACCTCCTAACACTTGGACGGCAGCGTTGACATTCATTGCCGTGCCGGAAAATGTCAGGTTTGGGTTCGCAGTGACGGTGGCTGCGTCCGCACCCGATGTGATAACCTGGTTGGCAACACTGTACCCGTTCACAGAGACTACGCCCTGAGGACCCGTCGCACCCGTGAACCCAGTAGATCCCGTCTGTCCTGTCGGTCCCGTGAACCCCGTGAACCCAGTGGAACCTGTGATTCCCGTCGGACCCGTGAATCCTGTGAATCCTGTGAATCCAGTTGACCCGGTTTGGCCTGTCGACCCTGTCGGTCCCGTGAATCCCGTGCTTCCTGTACGCCCAGTTGGTCCAGAGGACCCTGTGGGTCCCGTGAATCCCGTGCCAGGTGCACCCGTCGGTCCGGTGGATCCTGTGGGTCCCGTGGATCCTGTGGGTCCTGTGAATCCCGTGCCGGGTGGGCCTGTGATGCCTGTGAATCCCGTGAATCCGGTGGATCCTGTGGAGCCAGTGGGGCCTGTGAATCCCGTGAATCCTGTGAATCCTGTTGACCCGGTTTGTCCAGTGGATCCTGTTTGGCCTGTCGGTCCCGTGAATCCCGTGAAGCCGGTGAACCCTGTGGATCCTGTGATTCCTGTGGGTCCCGTGAATCCCGTGAATCCCGTGAATCCTGTCGATCCTGTCTGGCCTGTGGATCCTGTGATTCCTGTCGGTCCTGTGAATCCCGTGAATCCTGTGAATCCTGTCGATCCTGTCTGGCCTGTGGGTCCCGTGGATCCGGTGGGTCCCGTGAATCCCGTGCCCGGTGGACCTGTGAATCCCGTGAATCCCGTGGGTCCAGTTGATCCCGTGAACCCCGTGAATCCCGTGAACCCAGTTGGTCCCGTGAATCCTGTGAATCCTGTTGCACCCGTTGCACCTGTGTTTGCCGCTTGTCCGTTAAGACCGGCAGGCCCGGGAACCGTGCTCGGTGCACCCGGGTCGCCCTTCGGTCCAGTGCATCCAGTGAATCCGGTTGCTCCCGTTGCACCTGTATTTGCCGCGTATCCCGGATCTCCCATGGGTCCAATCTCTCCGGGAGGGCCCGTAAATCCCGTTGGCCCAGTCGTGCCCGTAGGACCCGCCTGACCTTGACTTCCCGGCGGACCTTGTTGTCCCTGTGCACCCGGTGGTGCATAGACAGCGACAAACCCTGTCGGACCTGTCGGACCCGTGAATGACATTGTTCTATCACAATGTAAAAAGTAGTGTATAGAAACCGACAGGCACTTCAAATGTCGTCAACATTCACCTCCGTCTCCTCTGAGAAATCGATTCCATCCTGAACATCTGTCTCCGCACTGGCAGCCTTGAGGAACAGACGCGGGTCTGCGTCCTTGACAATGCTCTTGTACCGAGCAATCTGCACATCTGTGAAGACGGACAGGATGCGATGTGTGGCCATTCCACCCAGTCCCGTCTCCTCAAAGAGAACCACGCTTCCAACGTCAATCCACACATCCTTCTTTCCGCGTCCCCGCATGCCTCCGCGAATCGGAGCTTGAATCAACTTGTCTACGCTGCGTTCCTTGCCCTGAACCGTTTCCTTGACCACGAAGAAGATCTCCATGCGTCCGTCACCCAATCGGCGCATGACACGCCCGACGAATGCGCCGTCAATCTTCTCTTCATCCATCAGATCATCCAGCATCTTGTCGCCGATCTTGTTGTTCATCTTGGTCTTGTTGGACTCGGAGTTACGTTGCGAGCGGTGGCCGGAGCCTCCAGTCATATTGCGGGGCATTTTGAACGGTCTCTTATCCGTTGGCGGGGAAAGGATCCGTTTTACGTCGGCCGAAAACGGATTCTCGTGGGTCACAGAAAAGTCCAAAGCCCGGCTTCCCCACACCATCGACCAAAATGCAGTCTACCATCAACTCCGCACTCACCAACGCCTGCCTTCACCTCAAGCTTCCCGCTGCCTTTGCAGATGCCGTGATTCGCCAGCTTTGGCGGAACCATGCGGCGGAACCCGCGCCGCCCCGCGTTACCAACCTCGAAAAACTGAACCGCCAGCAGGTTCAGAAGCTCGAGGAACTCGCCCACGAGGCCGGCGAGGTCACGGACGACAAGACCCTACACAAGCTGTTCCTCACGCGAATCAATGAGATGGCCCCTGAGCATTTCAAGTCCCTCTCACTGATTGACCACATGCGGCGTTTCCTTGGAATTGACGACGCCCCACCCACCAACGCGGCGGTGGTGGAGGTTCCCTCAGAAGATGACGAAGAGGACCTCGCGGAGGTCAGCTGGCACCTGCGGACCTACGACGTGGGTGTCAAGACGCACCGCGTGTATGAGCTGCGAGGCGGTGTCCACGTCTTCGTGGGCATGCTCGGACTGAATGAGTTCAGGGGCATGGTCATGCCTGAGTTCGAGTGAGACAACAGATTTCGGGTGCGGTCACCTTGTTTGGCGGCCGATTTAACAGAAACGGTCCTACCTCGAATGGGACTGAATGATCATTCACGGTTGCCGTCGCCGCATCGGCAATCACTTTTTCACGTGTGTAGGCGGTATACGCCGCTGCCGTAGGAATGGTATGCGACACCAACACTTGCGAGACAATGAACGTGACTGTCTTTTTGCTTACACCCGCCATAGACTGTGCATACACATCGACAGTAAAGGTGCCTAACTGCACACTCCGACCAGACAGCGTAGCCGTTGCCGGGTCCCAGAGCATACCCGCTGGTGGTGTCGACGCTAAAAAGTAGACAGGCGTATCTCCCCCGGGTGCAGTGGCGGTAAAGACAAGAGAGTCAAACACGACATACTGATACAATCTAAGCAGCGTGATTGTAGGAGAAACAAATGTGGGACCATTCGGAGTCTCACCGATGTACAGCGTGCACACTGGCGGCCCGCCCGTGATGATTGGCGGTGGAAATGTATAGAGTACATCGTTCGGTGTCGAGGTTTGAAACGTCGCAGTTGTCGTCGTCCATGTTGCTCCATCTGCAATGTTTCCAGCGAATGGGTCGTGACGATATACAGTACTCCCCGCAAAGACACACCACGACATGCCATCGAACTGAATCGGACCGAATGTACTTCCCGAGGGAAATCCAACATCAACCCAGGCCATTCCGTTCGACGAGTACTTCACACTCGATACGCTTCCGTTTGACCCAACCGCCAACCAGCCGCCACTTCCACTCACGATCTCTGTTGTGCGTGTTGTAAAGGTATTGGTTCCGTTTGTCCACGAAATACCATTGTCTGTAGAGTACTGAATCGAGACCGCCACTGCATCTCCACCCATAACAAGTGGTTGCGTTGGCACCAATGCTCTCACATTGCGGATGTTTATACTCGGCATCACGCCATCCGTTGCCGGTAGGTCGTAATACCTCAGTACAGTCCCGCCAAGAAAGAATCGCGTGCCGGACGCTCGGAGAACAAATCCACCGTCGTCGATCCGTGGAGAATTAAAGGCACCCAGCGATTGTGGACTCGCCCATCCTGACGGGGTTGAATCACCCGATTGGACCAGTGAAGTGGTGAGTGTTGTCGTGTTTGAGGTGAGTGCAACCCACTTTGATAACGCACTGCTGTATATGCACTGATATACGCCGTCATTGACGTTTGGAACTGTCAACGAGAACGTGGTTGAATTGCTCGACGTAAGCACGTTTGATGTGCCGTCCGCAATCACAAATGTGTTCCCCTGCCACTGAAAGTCTCGCGGAACGTTGGACCCCGGAAGCACATAATAAAAGACGTTCGACGCAACGGACGGGTCCCCGTTAAACTGGGGGTGTGTCACTTCGTAGAACGTAGTGGATGCACTGTTGAGGACGACGCTATTGGGTGTTTCAATACCGGGTCCAAAGATAGGAGTGCCAGCCGGGAGCGGAACCGTGGGTGCATTCGAGGTTATATAGAGAAAGCTGTTCGAGTTGTCACCGCTTAATCTTGTATATCCAACCATCGTATTCGCAGACAGCAACGTAAGGTCCGAGTATCCGAACGCTCCATTGTCGCGACAGACGTAATAGTTCGATCCGGTCCAGCGAAGCGTATAGCGGGTAATTGTCTGTGTGTTCGTCACTCCGAGTCCAAAGACGATGGGAAGTCCGGAGAGAGTTCCGGTCAAGGCGGTATAACTTGGAGGAACGACACTGAGATCCAATGCACCTCCAACCGCTGCCGCCGTCGCAGTGAGACCGTATGTGTAGCACGAGAACGTCACGTTTCCGGTCGGAACGATTCCACTCAGTGTGCGAAGTGTGAGTGGAATGTTCACAGGTGCGGATGGAACGAGGGCATTTGCCACGGAAGCACTTGTCGCAAGCACTTCGTCGGCCAGGACTGTATAGGTGAATCCAGGTGGCGATATAATCGTATCGTATCCATTTGTCGCAGAAAGGCCTGCGAACGTGGTTCCCGATGGCACCACTACGGTAGGCGTTCCTTGCAGCACTCCGGCCGGTGTTACATACAGTCCCGTCGGAATCGCCGCGGTGTTTGTGAAGTAGACAATCGGTGCACTCTTTTTCAGGGCTACGGCCGAGAACTGAATTGGCGTGATTGCGATGTTTTGCCGAAACAGCAGTGTCGAAGGCAGAGCTGAGAATGTGAATGTATCTTTGGTCGTGGTGTATGGGATGTCTACGATAAGAGGCAATGCACCAAGTGTTGTCGCGGTTACTCGCAGGTTCCCTTGGTTAACAAGTGCCGGAATTCCGGAGAGCGTAACCTTTGAACCGTCAAACGCTCCAACAAGACCAGACGGAAGATTCGAAGTGCACGAAATAGATGTGCCGGCGGCCGAGAAGAAGGTTATTGTGATTGGCTGAATAGCAAGACCAAGTGTAAAGTCAGTGGATGGGGCCGCGATTGTCCGAGAAAGCGTGTTGGATGCGACGGTGATGTTCAGTGTTTTCGAATTTGATATGACATTCGCGAATGCGGTGATCACTGCGGACGAAGACCCGATGGTGGCTGGTGTGCCTGAGATGAGACCCGTTACTGAATCGATCTGAAGGCCATCTGGAAGGGCATCCGAAGAATAAGACCCGATAGACCCACTTGGATAGAGCGTAACCGCAGTCACTTGAAGACTGGCCGGTATACCTGCGTAGAACGTAGCATCTGCACGTGTGGGTGCAGTAAAGACAATCACAGTCGCATATGTGAACGCCACAGTCGAAGAGGAGGACAGGCCAATGACCGATGCGGTGATTGTGGATGTCAAGGTTGAATCTGTATTGGATGTTGGCGTTCCACTAAGGACAGCCGATGCACCTGGCAGGGCCCCTGAAACAGTTGAGAGAGTCAGTCCGGGCGGAAGGTTCGTTCCCCTGAACGCAACAGTGCTAGACGATGCGGTGAGCGGATACGCGGTGATGCTAAACACAGGGCTAGGTGCAAATGGAGTTCCTATCGTCAAAATTGCCGAGGTGGAGCTGGCGGTCAGAACAATTCGCTGTCCAAGCACCTGGATTGGCAGGAGCGTCGATACGATGGCACCTGTTGTGTAATTCGAACCAATGAACAGATACGAAGTGCTTGGCGTGGTCAGAGTGGGTGTTCCTGAGAGGACCCATGTAGTTGCGTTCGAGTATGTGAACCGCAGGCCGGGAGGCAGAGTTGGACTGACAAACCCCCCGTTCGGGTTCGTTATTGTCACCGAGGACGTAAACGTGTACATGACAGGTTCACCCTGATACAGGACGAGCGATGTCGTGGGTGGAGCAATTTGGAAACGCCCCGCCGCGATGAGAAACGTATAAGGGACAGTGCCTGCGGTGCTTGTAATCGCAAGCGTCTCGCCGAACGGTGACCCCGTCGACTGAAACCCATTCACTGCATAAAAGACAACGTTTGATGTGCTGGCAACACAATAGGTTGCCAGTGTGCCAGCCACTGTAAAATTCGAGCCGCCCGTGAAGGTATACGCGAAGGGCTCGTATTTGTAAAAGGTTGTATTTGTTGCGAGCGATGGGGTCACTGTGATGGACATCCCCTCTTACTTAGTATCAGGAACAGCTTTCACTAACTTCTTGCGTTTCGGTTTAGGGGCCGGAGCCGGAGCCTCCACCGTCGGCGGGACCGTACTCAACTCCGTGAACTTCTGTTGGGCCACTTCCATCGTCAGGTCGCGGTACACCATATCGAGTTTCAATTTCAAAAGGTTGGAGTTGGCTTCCATACTCTTCATTGCGAACCTTTCGCGTCGCAGAATACCAGACAGTGGGCGTAAAGGGAATGCGCTTTTCCTCTGGTTTTTGTGCATTCAATTCGTATTGAACCGAGAGAAACCACCCGAATCCACCCAGAACAAGAACGAGAATTACGGTGCTGAAGACGAGTGAGGTTGACTGAACAATCTCGGAACGACGGGCAAGGAGAGCGTCTTCAATTGCTTGCATTGCTCAAACGAGGGAATCCATACAACGCGAAGAAACGACAAGGCACTCCGAACCCATGGATCGCTCGCACAGGAACACACGCGAATCCTGTCGGGGTGAACAGCTACGGACCTGACGACATTGTGCATGTCGCGGCGTGACATCTCAAACAAGCAGAGTTCCTGTGAGCCAGTGTATCGAAGAAGAGACGGGTCCATTAAGCAGACGACTGTAAGCTCTGTGTATACGGGTTGCTTTTATATGCATCCAACAAACCGGGAACGGTGACACGGTCAATCTGGACACTCTGGCCCACCGGCTCGTCATACTTGACCGAGCCTTGGAGCGAGGCTTGGGGAGCCTGTCCACCACGCCCAACAAGAGGCGTCTCGAAGCTCCGGTAGTTGACGTGAGTACTCTCGTCGCGGTGTGTCTGGACCGTGTACGCCTCGGGTCCAGAGTTGACACCCATGCCTCCAACCGGGCCACCCGGAGCTGCACGTCCTTCGGTGGTCAGCTTCATGAACTGCTGATACGGCTCCGTGAACGATCGAATATACGACTCGTATCCACCCGTGCTTTTACCCACACCACCCATGAACTGTGCCGCCGTCTCCGGACGGTTCTGGCTCTTCATCACGAACTCAGGGTAAATCGACGCAGCCATCTGCTGTCCGGTTGTGGTGTTCAAGTGCGGCAGCGAACCGTCGGCTGCCTGCAAGATCTGGAAACGGTCAGGCTTGTTCTTCTTGACCGGAGCTTGGAGACCCATCTCCTTGACGTTGCGACCGCCGGGAACAGGGTCGGCGTGGTATGTGAGCTTCGGCTTGGTTGCCACACGAATCTCATCCGTGGTCTTGGGAAGCTGGTATTCACGTGACTCGATGCCCTGGTTAAGACCACCTGACGGGAGGTTCGTATATCCGTCATTGATACCCGGTCCAACCTGCACGCGGTCAATCGGAGCAACGTTCTTCATCGCCATGCTCGTCACCTGACGAGACCGCTCAAACTCCGTCTCCACCGGTGCCTTCCAAGGATTCCCACGACCCGCCTCAGGCTCGAAGAACGCCGCCGCCTCCTCCTTACGAAAGAAGGTATTGGCACCCATGCCAGTGTACTTGTCGAGCAGACTCTCGTGACCATCTGAAAAGGTTGTCTGCGTCCGATTCGCTCCGAAGAAGGGAACCATGTTGTTGTGTCCAGTCACCGCCTGCACAACCGCCACTTCCATCTCACTGAGTGGTGTATATAACTCTTTGCCGACAATGGCGTCCGATGCAGGTGCATCGCGTCGCTTCTTCGGGGTAGCCAACGCATACCCGAGGGCCGCGAGACCCATGAGTAGAACAACGTCCATTTACGTATCTGAGCGGAGTTTATTTCGTGTGTTTATACTTTTCCTGTCGTGCAGACTGATCGGCTTCAAACGGTTTCACTGCGTGGGCCTGTGGACGGAACAACAGCCACACAAACCGGTTCAGCTCCTGGCCCGCGGTCGGAGGCACTGTCACTTGTTGTTGGGTTGATGCTTTTGTGAACTTCGTAAGGGAGGGCTGTGTCGTGTCCATTGTTTTCTGTCCTAGAAACAATTGGATGGCCGAGTTCATCGTGCCAGCATTGGCATTTGCAGCCGTGGGTGCGGTGACATTGGCCTGGACAGGGCAACCCATTCCGAATATCAGCGAGATGATACCGTTTCTGTTTCCCAAGGAGATCTGGGATCCCTTGTTGGAGTGGATGTGGCCCGGGTTCTCCTTCGCCTTCATCATGGCGTGGATCGTTGGAATCACATATGCCATCATCTTCTACGCTGAGAAGACGTGGCGTATTCCAGGTGCATGGAATCCATGGGTTCTCTTTTGGATCGTTGTCACGTTGTTTGTCCTCTTCTTGCTGATTGCGTGGTACATCAGTCCGATCAAGATCTTTGGAGTCGAGATTATGAGCACCACGCCAAACACCTGCACAGGTCAGAAGAGTTCGTTGGAAGCGGGAATGTGCTACAACAACTGCAAGCCGGGATACCACGGATCCATGACATCCTGTTATGCGGATAGCGTGAACATTGGAGCAGGAACTCCGGTGGGTCTCGAGTCCTGTCGCGAGGGGTATCGAACGGAGGGTTTGGTGTGTAGTAACATCCGTTGGGATGGTTGCAAGTACAACACTGTCATCGGATGTATCGGTGGCTTGGTGGGCGACATGTATGGACGTCTCGACGGAGGTGGCGTGTGTCCCGGCCCATCGGACTTTGGTGGTGATTTTGATACAGAGTACAGGAACTGGAAGAGGGCGAAAGATAAGGGTGACCCGGTTGTCGACCCGGTCACTAGCAAAACAGAGACGGCCGCACAAGCCGCCGCGGCCAATCACAAGACGCCCGAAGACATTGCACTCATCGGAAAGGACAAACACACGCATAAGATTGATGGACTGTGCTACAAGGAATGCCCTCCCGAGTATCCCGTGAGCATGCCTGGCTTCCCATACTTATGCTACAAGGGTGGTCCTCTGTTATACGACCGCGGTGTCGGCGACCCGCCTCGTCTGTTCCGCCTGTTCGGCAAGTATGCGTTCCCGCCGTTTAGTTGAGCGAAAACGGTATGAGATTGGGATCAAAATAGCCGCCCTCTCCAACTATAATTTGTTTACGTAGACCTCTTCCGAGCTGGTAAAGAATTTTACACTGTTTGCCGCTGCCTTGTGCGGGGTCGCCGAAGGTGCCGTTGTTGCACCAGAACCCCTGACCACTACGTAAGGCTGCATCGACAGCTGGTTTGATATCAGTTGTCCGGTTTCCTGCACCGTATGTGGCATCCCAGATTTTTGGAGGTATAGGTGTCGCGTCCATCTGAGCGTAGTCTGCCGCTGTCTTGGCAGCAGCAGCCGCAGACGCAGCGCCTGTCGCAATTGACTTTACTGCGTCAAGGGCCGCCGGTTGGACCGCAGAATCTGCCTTGGCCTTGGCCGCGGTTGCAGTTGTTGCCGCGGCGGTCACGCGTGCACTGTCTGCGGCGGTAAGCGTGCCTTCAGCTCCCTTCGGACCTGTCGGTCCACGCACTGTGCTTGCAGCTCCCTCGGGTCCGGCGGGTCCAGTCGCTCCAGCAGCTCCGCCGGGTCCAGCGGGTCCAACGGCTCCGGAAGGTCCAGCCGGTCCCGGCGGGCCAGGGTCGCCCGGTTCACCGCGGAGTCCATACGGAGACCCAAGAGGCAGACCAACATTCGCAATGGTCTGACCCGGCATGGCCTCCATGAAGGGATCAAACTTCTCACGCATAGCGAAATGTTCCGTTGTCACCTGGTTGATGAGCTTTTTTCCAGCAGACACGGCATCCGTCGCCGGTGCCGTTCCGTACCCCGACCAGGTCGAGCGAGAATACGGGTCGAGGTTGAATGACTTGATCATCGTCTTGAACTTGGCTACGGCTGAATTGAAGACCGACGGGTCCGTTCCGGGGAGGGGAGTGGGCAGCTTGACATTGCCCTGCGGCTTGATTCCGTAGCAGTTGACGCCGAATTTAGACGACGGGTCAAAGTATCCGCCGTTCACGCCCGGGCGTCCGCATGCAGTCTTCTTTGCCTGGTCAACCTCCTGCTGGAGAGCGTCCCATGTGCCCTTTTGCGTCGGGTACAACGCCATGCCGCCCGCAGACCAACCGTATCCACACCACTCGGCACCGTGATTGTATGCGTCGATGATCTGTTCAAGAGTTGCAAGCTGCGAGTCGTAGGCTGCACACACGGCCTGTGCATCGTCGTATGTGAACTTGTTGTCCGCAATGTGGAACACTTCGCTGCCTACGATATTCACATTTGTCAATGAAGACGTCGCAGACCCAACCGGTTGGACAACCGGAGGTGAAAGAATGTCAGCCGTTACAAACCCGTAGACGTTCAGAAGGAATCCAACCATTGCGAAGAGAACCCACAGCACGCCAACTGCGAGAATCGAACCAGTCGACAAGAGGACAAAAAAAGTTAAGACCAGGCCCCCGGCAAGAAGCGAGGGGATTAGATAGGAGTTGTCAGCCATCTTCTTGCTTATTCTTTGAGGCGATAATAGAATAACAGCCGCATATGGTCAGACAAGGGGAAGTGTTCTGGGCCATGATTGCGAAGAGAGGAGTCGTCGTATTCCGTCCACGGCTTGCCCGGCGGCATATCCCGTCCGTATGTCCACCAGTGTCCGCCATTGAAACACACCACTGCAAACAGTGCATATCGATATCCATTGAGAACCAGGATTGTCGAATACGACACCGATGTATTCAGCGAGGTGACATGAAACGTGAACACCTGTGGAAACGACGCCATTAGCAACTGCTTCGTGCATCCCTTGTTCTTGCACTTCTCGCACGTCCAGTCGGGAATCTTCACCGGTGTCACAGCGTCCACAACGCAATCCGTCAAGCTCTGCTTGCGTTGTATGGGCGTCACCGAGAACTCGATAAGCGAGTCGTTACGCGTATCGGTGTATGGACACGACGCACATTTGATTGTGTTTCCGATTTTGAAGCGACACAACTTGTCGAGAAAGGGAAGTTTGTCGCAGAGAAATTCGAGAAGCTCGTGAGAATCGCCAATGCCTTCGCCGGCCGGCATGACAACTGTCCGCACACACTCGTACAATCCCTTCAATCCCTCGTCTCCTTTGCTTGCCCAGATTTCTTGAAGTGCCTTATCGACGGGAGATGAATCCAGAGCCGCATCTGCGATGTAGCGTGTCTGGACATCTGGAATTCGAAATACAGCTTGAAGTGTAGCATTGACCCAGCATGAGCCACGTTGGTTTCTGAGTCCGAAGGATGTCATCTTATGACTGGAATACAGAGAAATCACTCAGAAATGGAACGGGGTCCGTTTTCTGCGAGCCGTTTGCGATGGAGTATGAGCTTGACTGCATGTATGATGTTGGAAACAAGTCCTGGTCACCAGGAACCCGCGACGTGACTGCATATTTATTCGAGGGGTCTGAACCGGTTGTATGGGACTCGGGCATCATGTACCTGTTCTCAGTGTTCGTTGCCGCTGGATCGGGTCCATATAACGCAGGTGCGGGCTGCGAGGACGACTGTGCGGATGTAATTGGGCGTGCACCGACTCCGCCTGATCTAGGCCCCTCCACCGGGAGTTTCTTCCCTCCCAGTGATGGGGGAATCGACGACCCAGGCCAGAAATCATACGGGTCCAGACGGCCCTCAGTTGGCGGAGGATGGGCATAGGTGCTGCCCGTTAACGTTGCCGCTGCATTCATGCCGGTTCCCTGACCGTTCCCCGCAGTCCCCGAGAAGGGGCCGTTGGAACCAAATACGGGTCCGACACTTGGGCGGGCGGCTTCGACTTCGCCCGCAGCACCTCGTGCATTGATGGCGGTGGGAAGTGGGCCTTGGTTGGTATCCTGAATGTCATTCGGATTGTATCCGCGAGCAGCCGCAGCACCGGCCGATGCGGTTTGTGCGGCGGAGTCTGACCAACCGTTGGGATTGTTATACCGAGCCTGTAGTTCGGCACTAGCATATGTATTGAGTTCACCATTGGCCACGCCATGGGTCTGTGTTACGAAATATGCCACAAGCAGTGCCTTCACGTCGTCCTTGTTCGCAGTCAGAAATGGCGTCATCGGATACGTGGAGAGGAACGTGTCCACATCTGACGTCTTGATGCCGTCGGTGGCATTTGACCGTTGATAGACCGTCAAGTAAAACGCAACCATGATGTCGTTGATATCTCCACGCAGCAGCACCATCGCACCCGAACCTGTCGTGGGGTCGGCGGGACACTGTTTCATTGGTTTGCTGACGGTGGGGCATGAGGTTTTGGGCTTCGCATCTTGGAGTGCCTTAATCAATGTCGCAGGCATGAGTCGGATCACTTGTTCAGCTGATGACCCAATGAACTTATCCGAACCGGTTCCATCGAGAGTATAGATACCCTTGATGTCGTTGGTGTCCTGGAAGCGTTCGCGCTGTGTGAGAATGAACCATAAGAGAACTGCGAGCAGTCCGAGCAGAACCCACTTCCTCATTATCCCTAACTCACATGATGTTTTCGGCACATGGGCAGACAGATGCGGGGCGTGGTCCTTTCCATAGCATTGACCCATCGTCCCATTGACCCGGTTTGTTGGGCGTCGACTGCTGTACCGGTGCATAATCGCCCTCGGAGAACCGAGTGGACGGAGAAGGGTTTGCTCCGGAGTAGCCAGCCTCCGCTCGTGTGCGAAGTTCGTCGCGACCCATGTCAGGAGCCAGATTCGCGTTGGAGGGTTTGAACATCTGCGTTTTCTCTTCACGCGAAGCCGCCGTTCCACTCCGGTCAATGTGGAATCCGTCAATGATGATTCTCTTCACCGACGCCCGATCAACACCGGAAACGGTCCCCGCCGACGAGGCTAAGAATGTATCCACTTGGGCTTCGGTCGGTTTTGTCCCCGAAGGGGTGTATACGCTGTCAAAGAACGCTTGAAGAACTGCGAGATAGTCGCTTGCTTTGTATCCATTCGGTGCAGCTGCATCCATCTTGCTCTTCCATGCATTGCTCACGGCCAAGGTGCAGCCAGTTGGACACACTTCGTTTGTGCATGCACACGGACGCTTTACCACTTGGTCGGGGTCAACGAAGTACTCTGTCGTTTGCAGAGCCAAGGCCGAAAGAAGAAGCCCCACGATAAGTGCGAGCAATGCCCACTTCATTGTATTGAGCAAATATCGTTTGTCGGAGCGGGTGCGGGTGCTGGCTGCGGCTGGGGCTGGGCCTTCTTCTCACGAAGATTCGCGGGCTGTGCGGAATCTTCCACAAAGACTCCCTGCTTCACGGCGTCCTCGGATGCGTTCACGCCTTCCCATTGGTCGGACATTGCATCAAACCTGGCCTGCGTCTCTTCGTCGCGAGGCTTGAATTCCAGAAACCCGGTCGGAACGGTGTTCTGTCCAGCGTTTGACTTGACATATGGAGACGGACGAATCGGGCGACATCCAAGTGCTTCCTGATACTGCTGAAACTGACCCAACGTCTCAAACGTTCGCATCTCACCTGTGCTGCGTGAAATACCAACCCATGTCTTGTTCGGCTTTTGATTCAACTCATCGAGGCACGCCATTTTCTAGTGGGTGATATAAATAGATGGCATTTCAAGGCGTTCGCAAGCCAGCGGGGGACATTGATATGCCCGGTGGTGCCAACCTCAAACGTCGGCCGCTCCTTGTTCTCTTCTACATGGACGGTTGCTCGCATTGCATAGCGAACAAGCCGATGTGGGATGAGATGAAAAGAAAGTATAGTCACATTCCGGTGGAGGAGATTGAGTCAGCGAATGTTCCTTACGACGAACACATCTCTGGGTTTCCGACAATGAAATACAAGCCGGCTCGCGGTCGGGAGCGTGTGATCACGGGTCAGCAGGCATCATCGGCTGAGATCGCTCGGAAGCTCGGACTGGTTGGTCGGAACACCCGGCGTAGTTCCCGTCGGCTGAGTCGTCACACTCGTCGCCGGCGTTCGCGGCATTGAACCCTTTGCCACCGCATACCCCTCGTTCAGAACCTTGCCTGATGCCGCACCTTTTCCGAGGAATTCAAGCAGTCCTGCGTGGTCATCTTCTGGCACCGTGTAGAAATTACGCTGGGCTGTCATTGCCTGAAAGATATCGGTCGTGTCCATGTACATGTTCGAGGTCTGGGCGAACTGCTTGTTGACTTGATCGCGAACCTCCCGGTCTGTGGGGTCAGCCGCAGGCTTGCGCTTCGGGTTCTCGTTGATATCAATCAGAGTGGGGTTCATGAACGGATTGTCTTGGGTTGGCATCGTGAGACCCTCTCCCGTGAACGAACTCACCGCCGTTCCCATGCGAAACGGCTCGGTCATTCGCTTTGTGTTTGGGTAGAGCTGGTGAAGTGCCACGGTAATCCCCATGACAACCGGAACATACACAAAGTACTTCACATCCATCGAACATGCAAACAGCAGAATACTAAGATACACTGTAAAGCGAACCACCGAATTCAATGCATCGTCCACAGTCATACCCGCGGTTGGCACAAATGCGAACCACGTGTCGGACCGGAACAGAACACTCGGATCGGAAAACCAGAACATCACTCTTATCTTCACTTGCGACCTTTTTCGTGGAGTTTACGCTGGAGACGAGCTTGCATGCGAGCACGGCGAGCCTCCGGAGAGTTTGACATGATTTGCTGCGATGTGTTTCCCGTGGCGGGTCCCTCGCGACCCACGCCCACCATCTCGTTCATGTACTTGCCGAAGCTAGACTGAAACTTGGCTTTGAGAGTCTCAATCTCGCGAACCAACTCTTGCTGGTTAATCTTGCCAGACTTGATTCGATCCTCGAGCATGGTCTTGACCTGTTCCATGATGTGCCGAACCGCCTGACTACGCTCCGGATGTTGAAGAGCCTCGAGGATCTCCTCCGGACGCTCAAAGTCAATCCCGATATCATCCAGCTTGATCGACGCGGCAATGTCGCCGACAATGGATGCCAGACGTGTCTTCATGAGCAACTCAAAAATCTCCGAGATTGCCGAGCTTGTCTCCTCTGTCCCGAGAGTCTTGAGAATCTCATCGGTGTCGCGGTGGGTGGCCGGCAGCACATGCTTCATCGCTTCCATCACTTGGGAGACCTTCTCCTTTGGGTCTCCTCGCAAGAACGAGAAGAGCAGAGTCATATGAAGAGCCTTCCAGGTCTCCTCGGATTCAACCCACGCCGTGCGAATGTCCACGCCTTCGAGCGGCTGGGGTGCATCGGGGCTGCGAAACAGTGATGCGTCACGGTGCATGATCTTCATTCCATGGGGAGTCAGCACGTCTGTCAGACGAGTGTACACTTCGTCCGACGCACGGGGAAAATTGATGTCGGGGTGCTTATCCTTCAAGCACTTGATGAAGGCACGAAGGTGTTCCATTGTTGTTACATAGAACTCTTATTTCCAAAGCGGGACGCGAACCCCTTCTTGTCCATCTCGGTGAGGCAGATACAACCCACATCCGAGGAGAAGGGCGAGGGGCAGCAATCGGGGCCAACCTTGTTGTTCATGAACTGCCCAATTGCATTGTCGTCGGCAACGTCATACGGCAGTGAAGGCACGGACTTGGCTTCGCTGCCAAGGATGGGCGACGTGCCATTGTACGGAGAGATGCTCCCGGCCGCCACCGTGTCCAGCGGAGCGGGGTTGTCAGACGGCATCCTGAACGTCTCGACTCCGCCGGTCATATCGGTATATTTAAGCATGAAGCCCACGACAGCAGCAGCAAGGAAAAAGGCAACAACGACCGGTGTACGCAGCATTACTTGATGCCCGGAAAAAAACGGATTCCGGCGAGGGCAGCTGAGAGGAAGGCACCATGGATTCTATGTCTCTCGTCGAACTTAAGCAGCTGGCCAAGCAGCGTCGCATCAAGCAGTACTACATTCTCAAGCGTGTTCAGTTGATCCAATTGTTGAGTCTTCCCGAGCTTCCGAGGTCCTTCGTGATTGAGAAGATGACCATTAACCAGCTTCGCGAAGAGGCAAAGCGAAAGGGTGTGCGTGGATTTTGGAGCCTTCGTCGCGAGCAGTTGGTCGGTCTTCTGTTTCCAGCGGATTCCGGAAATTTGTCTGACGAGATGAATAAAGTATGAAGCTCTCTTCCCAGAAAGTCCTTCGCCTCGGGGTTGTCCTTGTTGGCTTCGTTGTTGTCTATTCTCTCTTTTCATCGTACTCGGGCGGCAAGGGTGCCGTTGGCGAGAAGCTCTGGGTTGAAGAGCATGGCGGCACGGGTCCCATGCCTCCGCAGTCGGACCAGGGTCCCATGTCGGTCGCGACCTCGGTCGTGGGGGGCAACGCCGTGGCAGTTGACGATATGCAGGGACGCACGCCGTCGTCGCAGCAGACATACACTCAGAACGTGCTGTCTTCCAGTGAGCTGCTTCCCAAGGGCGAGATCGGTGCCTCGTGGGCCGCCGTGAACCCCGTCGCCAGCAAGGACCTCGATGGTCAGAACTTCCTCCAGGCCGGATACCACGCGAATATCAACATCATCGGTATCGCCCAGACGAACCGGAACCCGACCTACGACATCCGCTCGGAGACGCCGAACCCGCAGTCCAAGGTGGGTCCGTTCCTCCAGACGACGATCGACCCCGACCCTTTCCGTGCCAACCGCTCGCTGGACGGACTCCAGGGTTAAACTCGCAGCACTAGACAATGTTGTCGGTCGCCGCCGCTGTCGTAGGTGCCGCCGTCTTTTCGCAGTTCATCGGCCCTGAAAATTCGGTTCGCATGACAGGTCCAGATGGACATGAGTATGACATGCAGAACTTACCCAATAAAGAGGAGGCCGTCAAGCTCATGTCAAGAATCCGAGCGAATCTTACCAAACTACGAGACAATTACGCAGCTGAACCGGCCTTAATGAACGATCCGCCGGTTGCTCGTTTTGTCGCACGGTATCAGCCCGATGTGTTCTCTGAGAATTCAATGTCGTCCGCGGACACATCGTATTCTGAGAACAAGGGACAGCGAATTGTGGTCTGTTTACGCGACAAGACCAAGTCGCCGCAGTATCCGTTGATTGACATGAACACCATCATGTTTGTGATGCTCCACGAGATGGCACACTTGATGACCGAAACGATTGGACACACATCGGAATTCTGGGGAAACTTTAAGCGAATTCTGCATGATGCCGTCAAGGTAGGGATCTACACGCCCGTCAATTACGCCCACCGGCCAACCCCATATTGTGGCATGGTCATTTCGGACTCACCGCTGTAAGCGTCGCCGCCAGAAAACCTAACCCATTTATAATGTCGAAGACTGTCCCCGTCGCAGGAACAGCATCGAGTGTGACGTTCTTTGAGGACGATACACTGGAGGCTGTGCGTCAACATATCGCGGTTGCGGTCAACTCTCACCCTGACCGCCTTTTTATTGAGGTCAATGTCCATCTGCCCGAGGACCATTACGAAGACCCCCGCCACTGGGATGCACTGTTTTTGCGTATGTCTGTCGACGGAGTTCGCATCGACACCAGCTTGTTCAAGGCATACTTGGAACAGCACCGACCGGGAACACGCGTGAAGGAAGGGCCGTGGTCTCGCGAAGATTGGAACAGCTACCCCGATGCACTCTCAGAGCTGAGTTCACCGGGTGCGGGCTTTTCGGAGTGGCGTGTGTTTGGTGTAACGGGTGACCGCTCAATTGTGCTTCCACTTCCCGCGAAGGATCTCAATGCACTGCCGGCCACCCGCATTCCCATTGGTAACCTGCAACTGCTGTTTGAGACGCTGTACACGGACGTCGTATCCTTTCGGGCCACTGAGGTGGCAGCAGATACCTCTCCGGCTGTGAAACGCGTATATTACCCACTCTTTCGCGAAGACACGCCTAATCGGCTGACGGACTCTGCTATTCGGTCTCTCCGGACCAATGCGGATCAGCTTACGAAACTTCTTGCACTGTCTACGCCCGAGCCGAAGCACGTAGCGATTCTCCGTGCAAAATGGTATATTCCCCTGGTGTCAACCGTTCTTCCTTCGCCTCGTGCACAGTTTGAGCAAATGTTCTACGGACTCACGCTTTCACCGCAGACACCGTATGTTGGATTTTTCACCTCGAAGCAGGAGAAGATTCGTCACAAGTTTTATGTGAAGGACCCAAAGAACAAGGTTCCGTCTGTGGATGTGGCCATGTGGAAAGCCTGGACATCGACCTCGCTCCCCCAGCGTCGTCTGCCTACGCTTCTGCTGTATCGCGGAACGTCTCGCACCTCGTTCGACAGAATTGCCATTACATCGCGTGATATTCAATGCACCATTGTTCGGGGCAAGGATGCGAAGGGAGATTTGGATGAGATTCGGCTCGACGTCTACGACTGGATGAAGTCCATGGACGCAATCACGCCGTTCATTGAGGGGGAAGACATGGCGGTCAGTCGGTGGGAACTCCAAGACCTGAGCTTGCTGGGAACATATGGCAAAGATATTTCCGAGTTCGATTTACGTCGTTTTTCGTGTCTCCAATCGCTGTTCAGCTATCAGGACGGGACGTTCCGGTTGATGCGTGCGGATCGGCTTGCCGAGAATTTTACGCCTCTCGAAGTGCAGGCGTTTCAGGCATTACAAGACGCAGAACAGCCCGGTGTAAACACGCTAACCGAAATCGGCATGACGCAGGATGACGCGGAGGCACTGTTTACCAAGTTTGTCAATCTCGGAGACGACCTGGACTTGGACCGTGTGCTAAAAGGGTTTCCCACCATTCGCTTTTCGAACAAGGAAGTGATTCTCTCGGCAGTGACGACGGTCGGCCGGGCAATGAAGTATGCGAGCATTCTACGTCATGTTCTCTCGTCGGATGACGCGGATGTGAATGCAGCGTGTCCTCGCCGCGTCGAGGCCGTGGAAGCAGCCGCGGCAGTTCCGCAACAGGTGGCTGTGCATGCGGGCGAATTTGACGCGGACGACGATCTGTTCGCAGAACTCGGGCTAAACAATGCCCCACCTCCCGAGGCTCCGGCCCCCGCCGAAGCCGCTCCACCTGAACCGGGGAAGAAACGTGTGCGTGTAGCGGACAAGACCGTGTCGACATACAATTACTTCAACAAGCGGCTCCAGGCCTTTGACTCCACCACGTTTGACAGTGCAATCTATCCCAAGAGCTGCGACAAGAACAAGCAGGTTGTTGTCCTCACCGCCGACGACGAGGCCAGGCTTCCACCGGAATACAATCCTCGCAACTATCCCGAGACCGCGAAACAGACCAAGGTCAAGGAAGCGAACAAGGAAAAGGAAGGCATCGACGAGTACAATGTCCACCTGATTCCACTCACATCCGGAGATGGCAAGGAAGGTATTGCGACATGTCCGCAGTACTGGTGCATGACCGACCAACTTCCTCTTCGCGAGGACCAGCTGGTTGAAAACACGTGTCCCCTCTGCAAGGGCAAAGTTCGCTCGGGCAAGGAAGAGGATGTCGTGGAGTTTTCGGTCATCAAGCGTGACCAGGCATCGGTGTTTCCGAATTACATCGGAACAATCAAGGACAAACAGATTCCTTGCTGCTACAAGGTGGAACATCCATTCAAGGAGCTTCTCGTTCCAAAGTCGGAGAAGACGGACGACTCATATATTCTCAGCTCAGCCAAGACACCGGCCATGCGAATGGGATACCTTGCCGAGGGTCTGGCCGCATCGCTTCGTGTTCCGGTTGGATATGAAAAGTCAATCAAGAAAAGTCGATTGGATGCGGGGAAGGCCGATTTCTTTCGCGTGGGACTCGGTCGCCCGAGCAAGACAATTCCTCACTTTCTGGGTGGTGGCACGGTTCCTGAACCCAAGGACGCAGCTAAAAATGTCATGCTGTGTTCCTTTGCACGCACGTGGACAGAGATGGGCGAAGGAGACACGCCAGTGGACCGCATTGTTGCTGGAATCCAAACGGCCTACAAGGAAGGCCGTCTGACGATTCTTGATGAACTCGAATATGTGACCTCAATTCTTCGCTGTGCGGTGATTCGAGTGAACTCAACAACATCCTCTGTGCTTTGCGGGTTCTGGTCTGAGACCGTCAGCCCTCGCGAACGCACAATTGTGTTGATTGACGACGACATCCTCGCTCACGTCGCTCGCGGAACAGACAAGACAAAGGGGTTTGCGAAGTATACATACACGATCAACATCCGAGATCCGAAGTTTCCAAAGACGGCAACGGCGGCAATCACGGCTCTGCATTCGCGTGCATGTGTATCGGATCGTCCTCGATTGGCGGATGCACTCCAAGAAGTACGTGCCAAAGGACAGGACTTTCAGGTCGTGTTAGATCCGTTCAATCGTGTACAGGCCGTGTTTGTTCCAACCGTGGTCGTGTTGCCCATTCAACCCTCGCCATATGAAGAATTGAGCGGAGTCCATGCTCGGTCCGGGTATGCAGATATTCGGCCAGAAGAACTCCCAACCCGTGCAGCACTTCGCACCTTTCTCGATGGAACAACGCACAAGGGATTCAAATGGGTGGAGGACCTACGCGACGTTGAGGGCCGAGTTGTTGAATCGTTGCTGGCGTCCGAGTTTCGAGCGCCGTTTCAACCGGAAGCGGCAGGCCCAGGTGACGCGAAGGAAGTGTTGGCGACCATGATGAGGACACCCGAGGGGGTGTTGGTCGATGGAAACCCGAATTCAGATGATGTGTTGCGGGCGGATTCTATTTCTTACCAGTCCGAGGTGTTTGAGTTTCTGCTGTTTTCGCTTTCAAAGGACATTCAAACGTCCGAGTACTCGGGACTGCGTGAAGCCGTCGCGACACGTGGAGCCAATCTGTTCAAGCAACTCACGGCGTGGCTCAAGAAGGAAGCCCACTGGGACGCCACGCAAGGTCCACGCGCATTCGTGAACAAGGTGCGGACACCGTGTGGACAGTTCCAACAAAAGGACGCGTGTAATGCGTCGTCCTTGTGTGGGTGGAAAGGCAGTGTATGTAAAATCAAGGTCGACTCGTCGGTTGACCGCACTCAGATTCTACGGCGGTTAACCAAGACGCTGGTTGAGAATGACAAGCAACGTGCATTGGTGCTGGACGAGCGGTTGTCGCCCTTCTTCAGCACGGTCTTGTATATGGAGATGCCTCACGAGTTGATTACGACTAACCCATGAAGACGCCGTACGCGATCAAAGCGGCCGTCGAAAGCATGACGTACGCGTGTGTATTTTTGCTTGCGTCCTTCGAGGACAGGAGCATCTGAACGTGCGATCCAACAATAATCAGCAGACCCAAAAGAACAGCCCAGGTATGCATTGATTTGACGCAAGAGATTTAGCGCCTACCGGCGACGGCTCGGAGGAGCCTACCGGCGACGAGTGGAGCGGGACTTGCGGTGGCGACGACGGGTACGGCCGCCCGTCTTCTCCGGGCGATGCTTGTGAGGCTTCGGAGTCTGTTTTGACGTGGGAACACTGTCATTCACTTCAAGGTCATGTAGATGCTTCCACGCCTTGTCAGCGCCATGGTACGCCTCTGCCATAGATCTGCCCTTCTTTATATTTTTCTCGGCACGTTCCATCGCATCTTCATATACACGCTTAGCAGCGTCTATCTTAACTCCAGCGGCGAGGTGGTGTTCGTGGGGCATTTATACTGTAGACACTAAAAATCACCTGGGGTTCCAGGGTATTTTTATTGTGTATGTTTGGTTCAGGGGTCTATGTCGTCGGAGATTCCTCTTCACGCCTTCGGGGCAGTCTTGAGGAAGTGCACCTTGAGGAACGACTGGAGGTTCAGGTACGTCACCTCATCCTTGTCCGAAACGCGCAGGAGCTTGGCCAGAACCGAGTTCGGCACGATGCGGCGCTTGAACGTCGGGTCGAAGCAGCTGTGCTCCTTCACGTAGTTCGAGATGAACTTGGTGACCTCCGTCTGCGAACGCTTCTCGCCCGACTTGAGGCCCATGAAGGCGCAGAGCTCATCCGTCAGGGGACGCTGAACGAGAAAAGCATTGTTGGCGCGGCGGGCCTCCCACGTCTTACGCTCCTCCGGCGTCATGTCCGCCGGGTTCTTCTTCTTCTTCTTCTTGATCTCGCGAGCCTCGCGCTTGGTCGCCTTGATGGCATCGGACACGCTCTTGGTCGCCTCGCGAACACGTGTCGTCAGCTCCGTAGACAGCGCCTTGAGCTTCTCAGCCAGGCCAGCCAGGATCACATCCGAGCTCTCCGTCGCCTCAACAGCCGCCGGGGCAGACGGCGTCTCAACCGTCGGCACGGTGAGGACAGCCTTGGAGGGGGCGGCCGGCTTCTCGGCCTTGACCGCCTTCGCCTTGACGGCCTTGACGGGGGCAGCCGGCGGCGCGGCGGCAACGGGGGCGGGGGCGGCGACGACCTTCGGGGCAGCATCGGACTTCTTAGCGGGCATCTTGTTTGCCTTAACGGAAGCAGAAGAAGAGGACATTTCTAACGCACTGGTATACTCTTACCTCCGGCGGTCATGTAAACCGCTTCTTTGAGAAAATCGGGCAGGAGACGTTTTGTGTAGACCAACAAACGCACCTTGGCTCCGATGTAATAGTTTCGATACGCGACAATTGGGTCAGGATGCTTGAATTCGTCGGGCATGGCGAGTCGAGGCAGCGTCCATCCAATGTCCACCAGGCCAGCGGGTGAATGGGTATACAGCCACTCCAAATGTGCCTGCGTCTTGTGGACCTTGCCGTATCGGTGGGTAAACTCGGCACACAAGGCCAACCCAAGGCGACAGAGCCAGGTGTAATTGGCCAGCGATTCGCGAATCCAGCGAGAGGACGGGTGATTGGGGTGGGTTTTGCGGTAGGCTCCTTCGGGAACCGGAGACTCGTAGACCCAGTGGGCGCAATACAGCAGCTGTGCAGTTTCCAGGATCATCTTCACCACGTGTTTATCGCAGTGAAGGCGAGCCGCTTCGTCGGGATCGAGAGACAGGAAGAAGATGTTCATGGTGGCAGACTCCCTTCCGGCTTGGCGTGCATGAATCCATTTTAACAGCGATACAATGCCGACAGCAACAAAAAGACAATGTCATACGCCTGGCTGTCTGTCAGCATGATTGTCATGATGTTCAGGGAGTTGATACTGGACACCGCAGAGTACTCAATGCCGCGAGCAACCATGGCAACGAGCCGTTGATTAGGGCGGGGCATTGCGCGCAGGTCATCGGACAAGAAGCGAAACGCTACACGCAGATTCTCACGACTCAGGTTCGCGAATTGTTCGGGATGAACATCCTCGAATCCGAACCCACGGAAGATCTGAGACAAGATTGTCCACCTGCGAACAATGTTCTCCTTCAAGTCTCTGGGTGGCGGAGGCACGGCCATCTTGTGACGACGACGATACAGGTGAAGCGTGCGAAGACGAGTCAAATCCGGGTGAGCAATTGGGTTTTTCGTATATGGGTTCGTTGGAGACACAGATCGCGTGAACCATTCCCATGCCGTTGCGAAATCAAACCACCACACCTTGTCTCCTTCCTGCAACCCAAAGTACTCAAACGGTGCTTGCTTATTCTTGTCCTCGAAGGTGGCTAGGTCCTCGTCATTGACACACGTCCCCCGCCGAAGCACGCCCGGCCCTGCCAACGTCAAGACGTGACGCACCCGCCATCCGCGATACAATGCCTGGACCTTCGTGAACCGGCGAATCTTCTCTTTGTTCGCATCCGCCCAATAGTGGACCGTCTTACATCGTGCGTGAACTCCACACACAGTATGTCCAAGCAACGCAGTCGACCCACACTGGTCTGTCGACTTCTTGTTCCGCAGTGCCGCGCACTGTTGCATTGCTTAGTTTGTATACATTCTTGAAAACTGGAAACGTGTGCGGAAAACGGATCCGGTGGCATCGAGGCCAAGAAAGCTCACACAATTCAATATGGCTACCACTGCAATCATCCCTTCTGAGAACCTGGACATCTCCCGCGTCAGCATCGGCGATATTCGCGCGAACAAGGCTGGTGGCAAGACCGTTCCGATCAAGTACAATGGTCAGGCATTTCAGGCCCGCATTCCTCGCATCTACTACCCGGCTGGCGTTGTGGTTCGCACGGACGAGCAGTCCGGTAAGCGTAACTACAGCCTACTGGCCTCGCTCAAGGGCTGCGACTCCTACGCCAAGGAGCGCAGCACGGATGGCAGCGATGTCGGTGCCTTCTACAACTTCTGCCTGGACATGCAGGAGAAGCTGATTCAGCACGCAATGGTCAACTCGGGCAAGTGGTTCGGCAAGGCCAAGTCCGAGGCTGTTCTCCGCGAGACCATGAAGCCGATTCTCACGCCGAGTGTGGAGAAGGTCAATGGCGAGTGGATTCCGAATGGCAAGTATCCGCCTTCGCTCCGCATGAAGATCTCGATCTGGGATGGCCAGGTCGGGATGGACGCGGTGGATGAGAAGGGCAATGCGATTGTTCTCACCGAGGACAATCTGGAGCAGGTGTTCGCCAAGCGTATCGAGGGTCGCATGGTTCTGGCTCCGAGCGTGTATGTCACCGGCACTGGCTTCGGTGTGACCTGGCGTGTCGTGCTGGCCAAGGTGTTCCCGCCGTCTCGCGTGGGTGCCAAGGCTGCGTTCGCCGACATCAAGGAGCCGGAGGATGATGCCGAGGACAAGCCGGCTAAGCTGGATATGCCGGTTGCGGAGGCGTTCCCTGACGAGGAGGAGGACGAGGAGGCTAAGCCGCGGTCTCCAACTCCTCCACCTGCACCTGCACCGGCAGCTCCGCCACCGGGTCCGAAGAAGACTCGGAAGGCACAGGCGGTTCAGTGAACCCAAGTAAAGACCAAACAGAGGAGCCCTTCGGGGGGGTGTGAACAACCATTCGCTCATCAATAAAAAACACCTTTTCCTTTTCGGGTATGGACAACGGGGCCGCTACGCCACACGGAAAGGCGGACATGGAGACACGTCCGCAGGTGACACAGCTATATATCGTGGGTCGCTCAATCAGACCGTCAACCGTGACAATCCGCAGGGGTCCACGCAGACACCGTTCAAGAAGTTGTGTCGGCGTCGTCCAGCCCTCGGTCAGACACTGTTCATACGCGTGTGTTGGCATTTCTTTCCAGAGAGTATCGCCCGCCGTCCATCCGTCTTCCTGCACGAGCGTGCCAAACACATTGTCCTTGTACCACAAGAGCGAAACGTCGGCCGGGTTGGCCAGAGCGTGTTCAGACACGCCTACCCGATCAAGAGACTCTGGATCGTAAAGCCAATATACATTCGCATGGGTATATCGCGGGTCTCGTGCACCGCGATACACCTGGCGGCCGCCCATGGTCCACAGGTCAGACACAATGTTGATATCGTGTTCCGTGATATCCGTGTCTACATCGTAGACAATCGAACGATCAATCGTCGAGAACATTGTTACACGCGGAGAGTTGAGACAACTCAATCAAACGTAATCTTGACGGGCACATCGTGAATGCGAACAGACTTGGTGGCCGACCGACTCAACTCACGACGCTTACGACGCTCAGAGTCCTTGGGCTGAACTACGTGGGAACACTCTTCCATGTCTCCATGGATCTCGTCGTAGTGAGCATCCAGATAATCAAGCACCTCGTCCTGAATCGCCCACTCGAAGAAGTTCAGCTGCCCCACTGTGGTATCCAATCCGCGGAACTGGATACGCTTCCACCGACAGAACGGGTCAAACATCTTTTTGTTGTACGCCTTGAGATGAGACTTGTAGACCAGGTACACAATGACGTGATGGTTTGACTTAGCCATGAACGAAACATTGTGCTTCTTTGAGTAATTGGTAACAAACCAATCCAGCAGACGAAGACTTAACCGCGACTTCCCCGACAACACCTCCTCTATGCGGCGAAAGTTCTCAGGGTCAGAATAGAACTTTTCCAAACGGTGGAGAACCCATTGGTCCTTGCTTTGAATCGTCTCCATGTCGATTCTGTGTTCCAGCACTGAAAATGAGTTTTCCAACGTGACGCATAAACAAACGCAATGGAAGATGTTGTAGCTCAGTGGTTGAAGGACCCGCCGTATACCCACATGAAGAACCGCCTGAAACCGCTTATCATGTTTCTGACTCTGCTTGTTCCGACGCTCAGCTATACACAAGCCCGCCGCCGCGTCTTCGCAGCCGCCGAAGAGGCAATGAAGGGAGACCTGGGACGCATATGGACTCGCGATCGATGTGTGCGGCGAACGATCCGGGTCTACGGCATGAATGATCAGCGAACGTCTGCATGGCATGCCAAGCGCGGTGAGATGGTGACAGCATCCGAGGTGTCGGGTGTGTTTACTGGCGGAGAGACGAGACGGGCCTTGGTGGTTCGCAAGCTTACCCCGCCGCAGCCCACCGGTGGAAACACTGCCCTTGCCTTAATCTGGGGAACTCGCATGGAACCTGTCGCAAAGGCACTGTATGAAGCCGAGACCAAGTGTAAAATTGTGGACGTATCCTGTGTCCAGCACCCGGTCCATTCATTCCTTGGTGCGTCGCCCGATGGGATTGTCTTTCCGAACGACCCAAACGACGTGCATCGGCGTGGACGGTTGGTCGAGTTCAAATGCCCGTTCTCGCGTCCTCAGACAGAGGGAATTCCGGATGCCTACGTCCACCAAATGCAGATGCAAATGGAGTGCACGGGCATTGACGAGTGCGAGTATGTTGAATTCAGGTTCAAGCAGGTGTTCTCCTCCGAGTGGATGAATTCGACGGACACAAAGGGAGTCCTCGCAGTCTTTGACGACAATTCAGTCGAGTACAAGCCCCCAAACACGCCATTGCACGAGTGGGTGCCAACCGTGACGGACCGTGAGCCGCAGTATGTGTTCTGGCTGTTACTGTCCACAAAGAAGGAGTTCCTTCCCAAGGACACAACGTGGTTGCCTCGCCATCTTCCGGCCCTCCGCGAGTTCTGGGACGAGGTGCTTGCCCACCGAGCGGCTGGAACCATCCCGGCTCCGGCGCCACCTAAGATTCCTACACTTGACATTTGATAACGCCTGGAAAGTAGTAGAATTGTTGTGCATACCACGAGGCTGTATACCACCGATCGGGCATCACAATTTTTCGGTCTGGATTCAGATAGGCTCCCCACCACGAAAAGGATGAATTGGCACAGATTCCGCCCGCACACTGGCTCATGAGATACAATGTATCAATCTCTGACTCCATGACAAGCGTGTACTTCACATTGGCCAACCAGGGTCGAGTCATCGCATACTCAATGTCGTTCGTCACCACAAGAAAGTGAGCATCCGGAAAGTGGGCAATGGCGCGTTGGTAATAGTCATCCAGTTGGAGGCCATGGACTGCATGTCCAACATAATCACCGCCTCGAATGTGGAGGAATATGCTCTCCTTGGCAGGATAGCGAGTCAGCACGCCGGGCGAGAAATGCAACCGAGAAACAAAGTCTGGGTCGATATACCGCCAATCTTGAAAATACCCATTCATCTCCGGATTGGGACTCCAAAGGAGAAGACCACGCCAGTCCGTGTATCCCATGGATGGTTCCGCGACTTTGGACGTCGGCTTCACATTCGAGTGCAGACTCTTAAATCGACACAGAATCGTGTCAAAATACGACAGCTTCGAATGCGGGGATGGATTCGCAAGGCTCTGAATATACGGCACTCGACGGGTGAGGCGTGCTACATGCAAAAGGGCAGCAAGCTGAAACAGTTGGTTTCCAAGCCCTCCTACCAGTTCAACCGTCAGTGAAAGCGGCATTTACGTATGAACGACGGTGATTTCTAAATGACAGTGACGTTCGTTACCGCGTTTCTGGACCTCCATGAACCTAGACCAACAGATCGAACCGCAGAACGTCGTATGGAGTTCTTTCGGATACTGAATTCCACAGGTATCCGCATTCACCTCTTTGTCAGCCCAGAGTATGCGGACAAGGTGGAGGTGACGCACGGTGTGAAGGAGGTGATTCAACTGGAAGAGCTGGACACATACAGAGTTGCTCCCGATGGCCTACCCGAGACTCGCAACGAGTCGCACGACACTCGCAACTTCCTGATTCTCATGAATGCGAAGATTGAGTTGGTGACACGGGCAATGGATTCTGGGCATCATTTGGGGAAACACTACGCATGGATCGACTTCAATATCTTCCATGTCTTGAACGAGGAGCGTGGAATTGAGCAGCTGCAGTCTCTCTCGACTCGCGTGTATCCAGACACCTGCATGTATGTTCCCGGTTGCTGGGGAAAGGGTGTCATGTGGTCATCCGTGAACTGGCGTTTCTGCGGAGGGTTCTTTTTAGGTGACGTTGCCTCGCTCAATGCATTTTACTTTGCACACCGGTCGGAGTTTCCACTGTGTCCACACCTGTCCTGGGAGGTGAATGTATGGGCTCACCTCGAGCAGCTGGGCTGGGCACCTACGTGGTATCCCGCCGATCACAACAACCGCATTCTCAACATTCCGCTCTTTTCGATCGTGGCGAGCCTGACCACGATTCCGCCGCGGGAAACAGAGTGCCGTGCGGCGATTGACTCGCTTCTTCACCAGGTTGATCACGTGTATGTAGCCGTATCTCACACCTATCGCCGGTTTGGAGAGTATACTCCCCCTGCGTATCTCATGCAAGAACCCTACGCGTCAAAGGTCACACTGTGTTTTGGAGACGACCACGGTCCTGCGAGCAAGTACATCGGCACGACTCCACCCGATGACGCGTGGGTCTTTGTCTGCGATGACGACCAGGAATACGCTCCAGATCTTATTGACCGGATGCGTCGGTCTGTATCGTTAGTTGGTATCTACCAGAACCATTACCACTCGATTCAGCAAAAGACGTCTGGCGGTATGGTCCACGGATATGTTGGGAATTTGGTTCATAGCTCTGTGCTGAAAGGGTTGCGAACCTTTCCGCTTCCAGAGTGTGCTCGCTTTGTAGATGATCAGTGGGTGTCCATGTACTGCAAGATCAACAATGTTCTGATCATGCCAACCGAGGCGGAGACCTACGAGGAGATTTTCAAGGTGACACAAAACGGACACGAGAAACTTGGATCACATTCGCTGTCGGGGCTGGGGACACGTGCAGACCGAGTGCGAGAACTCGAAGAATACTTTGGCGTTTCCTTTTTAGACAAGAAGGCCTGAGAAGACACAATGCACTGCTTTTTCATCAACCTTGACCGTCGAGTGGATAGACGGACAGAGACAGAGGCGGAGCTTGCTCGCATGGGGATAGAGGCCGAGCGGTTTCCGGCCATTGAACGCACTCCCGGTGGCCTTGGATGCACACAATCTCATATCGAAGTCTTGAAACTGGCACGGGCTCGTGGCTACGAAACCGTGATGGTCCTTGAAGATGACTTCTCGTTTACAGTCGACAAGCAAGAACTGGCCGATGCATTCACGCATCTTCCCAACTCCTTTGACATGGTGCTTCTCGCCTTCAACCTGATTCGAGGAGATCCGGTTACACCGTACCTGGGCCGCGTGCAGGAAGCACAGACAACGGGCGGATATATCATTCACTCGCGGTACTACGATACATTAATCAATCGGTGGTCGGAGGGATTGGCATTGTATGAGCAGAATCCCGAGGTGCATTGGTTGTATATTCTGGATCAATACTGGAAGCCGCTTCAGATGGTTGATGAGTGGTACTACTTCCTCACGCCCATTGGTATGCAGCGACCAAGCTGGAGCGACCTTGGACACCAGTTCATGGCGGAGTATCATTAGCAACACCACCACCGCCGAGGAGGAGATGCGAACTTGGCATTCCACTCATCAATCGTATAGTGATTTCCCATACTGATATTGCACCGCCCACAAATTGGCACGAGGTTGTCAACTGTTGTCTCACCGCCCTTGGATTCAGGGACATTGTGACCGCACTGGTAATCAAATACATTCATACGGTTCGTACACCAGACAATCTTACACTTGGTCTCGAACTTCTGGCCAACTTTCAGTATCCATACCTGTTCGCGTAATGCCTTTGGAATCTTCATTGTATCCTCTCACATCACCGCTGTATATGCGTTTACTCGCCACGGTGTGGCAATTCCCGTGGCACCCTCGACAAAAGATGTGAACGGCATATGATTTGTTCGCTGTTCGTGCGACGAGTTTTCAACCGTCTGTGTCCGCTGGTCCTGAGACCGGTCCAGCAGTTCGGGATCGTGCTTTCCCTGTGCCCCAGACATGGTCCACGCAGCCAAAAGAACAACAACCCCGACAATGAGGGCGGCAATGTGAAGCATTGTTCTAACTCGGGTATAAAAAACGAACTCTTTCCAGACTACTAGACAGAACGACACAATGGAGGACAAGGCTCTTTCAATTCTGCGTATCCTCTTTGAGCGGCGTAAGCTCGCAACTGAGACCAAGACAATCTCCACCAACCTGAAGGATGCCAACGTGTACACAGTGGGTGACGTCCTGGTCATCTTCAGTCAGAAGGACAAGATGCTTGAGCGTGACGTGAATACGTTCACTGCATACGCCGAGGAGAATCAGTACACGAATGGAATGGTTGTGGTTTCGTCGTCAAAGCCATCCGAGAACTTGCTGAACATTATTCGTGGGACTGCACCGAAAAAGGGGTTTGTTCAGTTCTTCCATCTTCGCGAGCTGCAAATGGACATTACAACCCACCGCATGTCCGTGCCTCATCGGATTCTGACACCTGAGGAAGCAAAGCTTGTCCTGGACAAGAACCGAATCGTCAAGCCAGAGGACCAGCTCCCATGGATCGACTCGCAAGACATCCAGGCTCGTCTTATTGGTGCGAGGCCAGGCGACATTGTTGAGATTACTCGTCACAGCGACACCGTGGCTAAGTGTATCTACTACCGCTATTGCGTAGCCGACGTAAATGTTGCCTGAATACAATGCGGGTTGAGTTCTTACTCGGGGCAGTGTTGCTCGCACTTATTGCGTTCGGATACCGTGAGGGCGTTAACGATACGCTTTCGAGCACTCCTACGTGTCCAAGCGGAACGACATTCAAAACGAGGAGTGAATGGCAGGGAGGTCCGATGGCAGAATCGATGTGTATTCAAACAACGGGAGGCGTAGACCCAGTATGCAGCTACGGCGGCACACTGGACGCAACTAAGATTAAGTGCGGTAACGGAACGATGGCACAGTGTCCACCGACAACGGGTCAGTTAACGCAAGGTGGACCTTGTTTTAAGCTTAGCGAGGCAACGTGTCCGTCTGGAAGCTTTTTGAGTCCATTTGGCACCAAATGTGTGAACTGCACGACCGGGTGGAGATACGTCGCAACACAACTCGCAGCGGGAACTAACCCCTTTCCCGATCCACGCTCAGACGGTGCCTCGATGGGAGCTGACCTACTTCCAAGCCCTCGGTGTCCTAGACCGTCTTGGTTTACAATGCAATCGTGGGCATGGGACGGACAAGGACCGCCCACAGCAGCGGCAAAGGCAGCGGCGGCGGCCTTTATCGGAGCATCGCCACCCCCTACCACATCGGCTCCGGATCCGACAGCCGCCGCCAACATGGCAGACTTGGAAACCGAGTATCAGAACCGAAAGAAACTCTATGACACTCTCGTTGCGAATGCGATTGCTACCAATGACCGGTCAAAGATCGATGCCATCGCAGCCGCACAGGTGGCCATGAGTGATTCGCTTAACAAGATGATGGCTGTGTCCGCACAATCAGGAACAGACTCGCAGCAACAGGAGTTGACTCGCCGCATCATGCAGATTCAGCGCGACTACAACGGCCTGTTGGTTGGAACTGACAAGCTTCAAACACTTCGCCTTCTTCACCAGTCAATTGATGTGCGAGACAGTTTTGGCCTCAAACTGCTCGGCGGTGTCTTTTTGATTGCCGTGCTTGCGTTGATGGTCCAGGTTATGCGAACGCGCTGATGGCCAGACCAATTCCCAGGATAATGACAAGAACCACAACGCGGGTGATGAGCGAGCCGTAGTCGACGGGGGTTGACGATTCTCCGATAGAGGCTGCAAGCTCGTCAGCTACCTTAGGGCCCTCCTTCTCGAACACCTGTGCCTTTTCATGGAGCTTCGTAAGGTCAGGGTTCAGGGTTTCATACTCATTCAGAAAGCTCTGAATGTAGAACTGGTTCTGGGCGATATGCGAACGAAGCTTATCTTGGGCAGCGAGGATTTGTGCATCGACTGCTGTCACAGCCGTTGAAGTCCCACCTGTTTGTTTGGATGCAAGGTACGCAGTTTTGTATGCATCCAAGAGTGCCTGATACTCTGCGGACACGGAGTTGATGTCCGCCTGTCCACTGGGCGTGGCGGCATTGAACGTCGCTCGCTCTCGAACGTTTGCCGTCGCGATGACAATCAGCGTAAACAATAGGGTAGTGAGCCACCCGAGCATTATCTTGTAGGAGTAATAAAATGCCAGTCTCTCAATCGTTCTACGAGCCAGGTGCAACCCAGCGTCACATCCGTGGCGTGGATGCGTCCGAGTACACTCGGTTTGTTCGTCTGTCCGCTACCGTTGCACCGTATATCAACAACACTACGCCTATCCGGGTTCCGTATGCTCGTCTTGGACAGCCTCTGCTTAACGCAGAATCCCGGCTTGCAAGCACCATCTTTGGCGGCCTCAGACCGTTTGTTGCGAATAAGTAATGCCAGACCCTCACGACGGAGTGTCGTCAACATATGCCGAAGCCATTGCGGACCTCAAACCTCTACGTCCACCGACTCAACCGAATGTGGACATAGAAACCGCAAAGCTTGACATTAAGAAGCTGGTTGTCATGGATATTCGCACAATCCAAATCTGTCTGTTCTTTGTTGTCATTGCCGTCCTTGAGTACTTCTTTCTGCCGTCTTCAATTGTTCACGGGGCGGCATTCTTCACATTATGTGTCGGGTTCTCGCTGGCAATCTATCTTTCTAAGAGATAATGAGTTACAAGTGTCCGGCCGAAACCACTGCGGGGTTGAACGCTCAGTCATGCGTGATGAAATGTCCTCCATTGTTCCAACTCCGAACTGTCAACGGTGCTCAGCGTTGCATGCACACCGTCAATACAAGTGTATACGCTTCATTGATACCGCTCGCCGCCGTCAAGCGAAGTACCAACGCTCCCTTCGGAATCAACGACCTTGACCGCTCATCTAGTGCGTACAGAGAGTACTCCGCAGAGAAACAGCGGTTTACTGCTGACATTGCTCGGGCTACTGCTCTTGTCAAGACCCAGGTGGCTCCGGGTGCAAACGACCACACCGCAGAGATTCAAGCAGCAACCGACAAGTACATCGCGGACTATCAGTTCTTACAGAATCAGGCAATGCAGCAGCAAAGCACGCTTGACATTGTCACAAGTGTGAAGAGCAAGATGTTCAGCGTGAAGGACGATATGGAGCATTCTGTTGGCATATTTGCCAAGCAGATTAGTGATATCCGCAATCAGATTAACGTGAACAAGACAACTCGCCAACAAGCGACGGATTATGGCAAGTGGATGGGAGTTTCACTCAACGTCGCGATTGCATTGGCACTTCTCTTTCTGATCTTCGTCATCGGACGTAAGGCATTCTCGGGAACAAGCTTTTCGTCTTCATCGGGGACGCTGGGCGCACCCGCTCGCCCTCCCGCCAGCGAACATACGGTCGAGCTGCTCAGAGGCCTAACCGGACTTCTGGGTGCGTCATCCACAGGGGCAAAAAAGGGTTGAACCTGACAATGGAAGTCACTGACCCACGTCCCGTAACCGACTTTCAAAAAACGACCTTTTGTGGTCATCCACGTGCACACGTGCGGAAGGTGTTGATTCAGACAATCCAGTTAGGCCATGCAGATTATGCGTGCTATTGGACTCTTGAATTGCTCTGCTCCGGTCTTGTGCATAGTTTATGGGGTTCGCTGTTCGAGGCGGCGGCTCTTCATATCAATCGTGCTCAACCAAACGTATTTCTCTATCTGGCCAAGGCGTATGAGAAGTATGCCCCCATCGAAGCGGAATACGATATTCGGAACATGACGCACATTCGCAACCGCTCAGATGTGCGTGCCATGGTCTGCGAAGTAGCTGCGACTCTGGCCCTGTGCCGCAAGAACAAACTATCCACTCTTCCTGTCATGAAACCTGCCCATGACTTTGACCCGGTGACTATCCAGGAAAGCTTAAAGTCGCCCTCGCGACTCTATGGAACACAAGTCCTGAAACCGTCGGACCCCATGCCAGTCGCAGTGCCGATCAATGAATTCTGTTACTGTATTCGTGCGGATGTTCGGGACCTGACACGTGCCTTGTATTGGATGTCATGGGTCTTCACCTTTTGCCGCGAACACAAGAAGCAGACAAAGACGAACCTGCTCTTTGCCCCTCGAACGGACGAGTTTGTATCGGGCCAAGACAGCACGCATCCAGTGTGGATTTTCTGGGACGCCATTCGCAGGAACGCCCCGCCTGCGAGCCGTGAGTACATTGATGTCATGTATCGCATTCACTCGTTACGGTGGACGCCCGGAGACAAGGGAAAGCGTGCATTCTTAATTGCGGCCACCACGCTCCTGTGCGAGGGTTCGCTCGACAGCACACCGTGTGCACCCACGCTGCAAGTTTCGAATGTCCTTAATGGAATGCCCGGGTGGATCGACGCCATCGTCAAGATGCAGCGAAGTTTCTCCTAAAAACGGAAGCGTGCCGGGTAACATAGACACCGTTCACGCAAAATGTTCCGTCCTTCCTTTTCCGCAACCCAAGTCGCAGGCATCATCGGCCGCCATGCATACCAGCCGGTCTCCCAAGTCATGTACGAGGTGTTCAAGAAGGACAAGCATGTCGCAGAGAGGATTGCCGCGATCGAGAAGGCAAACAACCGCAAGTCCATCAACAACTTCAAGGGATCCTTTCTCAAGGACCGCGACATCCAGCAGAGCGTCTTCTCGGCCCTCGACACGTGTAAGCTCGCCGATGAGGCATCAGAGAAGGACATGACCGCCACGAAGGTTCTGTGGGACGCAGAGGCCAAGAGCCACGCACTCGACTTGAAGGTCGCTGCGGGTATCGAGGTGTCACAAGCCGAAATTGACGCGGTTCGGTCCGACATGGCGTCGGCGGCACTGACCAAGAAGCTCGCTGCAGAGGCAGTGGCGGCAACGCCAACGGTTGACCAGACACTGGCATACGTGGAAAAGGCATGTCAGAAGGTCATTGACCGCACGCCGAGCATGACGCCTGCCATGGCGGCACAGCTGCTGTCCGATGCACGCGGAGAGGTGGCCAAGAAGCGTGGACTGTCGAACGAGGATAAGATTCTCAATACCTACGAGGCTGAGCGAAAGGTGGTTCTGACCGAGCGAAACACTCGCATGCTTCGAATGGAGAAGGAGGCGTTTACCTTGGTTGGTCGCACAGACGGATATGTGGCCGACCAGAAGCGCGTGGTGGACTCAAAGAACAGGACGCGGTTCTTTCCAGAGGTGCCGGGATATGACATTATCCAGCTTCGTGTGTACATGCATATGCTGGACGCCACAGACTCGGAGCTGATTGAGAAGTTCCCGAAGCAGGCGACGCGACACACTGTGTTTCCCAACGACCCGGCCGAGTGGGCGGATATTGAGGCAAGCCTGAACCTCGCGACCCGCCGAATGACGGAGATTCTCGCAGACTCGTCTCGTTTAGAGGATCTCGTCTTCCAAAATACAATCGAGAATGGAGCTTAGGATAACCAAAGACCCACCCTCATGGGCAGACCGGCCCGGAACCGCATACGAGACGCAATTTCTTCACACTGGAAACGGCCGTATCAATACACATGCACGGCTTTACCAAGTTTTTCAGTTGGGACCCCCGATCACGCTCTTCGAGAGACCGTTCTCGGGCGGAGTGGTGTCGCGGTCCTACGGCGTCGAGTATGCAACTGTGACTGAATATTCTACGACTCCTCGCTTATGGAAGGAGGAGACTCCGACATCGACACAGTATTTTGAAGAGCTGCGTAGGATTTCACAGTAAGAAATGACGAGAACAAAACAAATGGAGGCAATGGATGTGATTACCCTCGCACTCTCGTCATTGATTATGCTGATTCTGATTCACATTTCTATTTTCGCTCTTGTGCGGTGGATGTATCCGGTCCAGCCTCCGGCACCCATGGTTCGGTTCGCCGAACCTGCGTCCCCACCTCCGCCACCGCCACCGCCTTTCACGGAGCCGCCGCATATGAAGCAGGAAGTGAATGTACCAACGTATGCACCGTCTGTATCCGTGGAAGCCCCTCGTGAGGGCGGGCGTGTCGACGGCGGCAAAGCACCGGGTGCCGCAGCTGAGCGGCCTGCCTGGTTGGTTGCTGTTGACCCAAAGACCCTCGAATAGTGAAGCGGTTGCTCTGAGTACTGATGAGAAGGGTGGACATCAAGAGGAGCTGACAATTGTCATGGACGAGCGAATGTGTTGTGACACAGTCTTTCGGACGGTTCGACTGTCAAAGGATGTCTTTGTTGTTTGCGATGTGTGGGCTATGAACGGAACGATTGTCCATCCCCTGGCAACATGGTCTCAGAGACAGGAATGGATTGCTGAATGTCTGCGTCTGTTTCATCAGCCAGACCTGACGGCTCTTTTCACACTCGCGGACGCACCTGCGGGGGCGTTGGTTCGAGGGTATGAATACTATGATGACCTCCCGGGCAGCACTGGAGTCTTTTCGCGTGAAGAGGTAAATGTCTAGTTGTAAACGCATGAGAGGCCGTCGTCGTTCAAAGAAGCAGACCCGTCGCCGTCGCACTCGTCGTGGCGGCGGCTACGGTGCCGTGGGGGCTGAGCAGACTGCCTCTGGGCCGTTTTTAGCGTATGGTGGTATCAATGCATCAGGTGGCGAGCTGACCTCGACTGCGGGAAACTACGCTCCCGTAACAGGTGGTCGCCGCCGTCGTCGCACTCGCCGCCGTCACCGCATGCGTGGTGGAGACGCAAGCACGGATACGGGTGGCGAGGGACGCAGTGGTGCGTCTGCTTCATTCACCGGAACTTCGGTCGGTGCGAATGCCCCGGGTGCAGCGGTCTACGGTTTCGCCTCAACGCGGAGTTGAGCGAACCAGTGCATCTGCCCACACATAGGCCATGTACTTAGGATCGTTGGTCACAATGAACGGCCCACCTAGTTGAACAGCTCGTATCCGCATGCGTTGAACGGTAAACAGCAACTCTGTGTACTCGATCCACTCCGACCACACCTTGTAGGCCGTCATTGCAGTTGAACACAACATAAACACATCACCGGACCCAACAAAAAAAAGACAGAGCGTGATCATTGGCATGATAATCATGTCATTGATTCGCTGAAGTTGAGCCGTCCATGTTGACGGAAGGCATTTCTCGCGGAGCTGAATGAACTGTTCAGCTGTCTTGAATGGATCCTCAGGCAGGTCCATACCGATTGATGCTTACTCCATTGTTGGGAAACAAGACTTCCTCTCCCGACGCCGGATCGACATAGCGAATCTCCATGTCGTCGTGGCAGTTCAGAAACATCAGGAGTAGGTCGAGGCGAATCTCGTTGCCCGGCATGAGATACTTGTCAACCGCCGCAGTAATGTCCACATCCGTCGACACATCTCCAATCCACGTCCAGCGGCGGCGGATGGGGTCGAACGGGTTACCGATATACGGAGTAATCTCCTCCATCTCATACACGATGCGGCGACGGACCTGATTGCCCTTGACCCACTCCTCCACGTAGATACAGCCCTCAGGCACGTGGGTCATGCCCTCGTCATAGTCAGAATACTCACCGATGAGATACTTACGGCGAATGACACCGCGATCCGTGCGACGTGCAGACAGGTAGCGATCGAGAGCGGTGAGAACACGGGAGATGCACATTTTTGTAGACTACTTCGTCACGGCGGTAGAAAATTCGTTTTCGGAACCGATGGCGATTTGTGTTGCCCGGCTGAACATAAGTGCCTCTCCAAACGAATCCGAGGCGTCGCGTCCCCACTTGCTCGTCGACGGCCCTCCAGTCGCGACCGTGATGCTAGGCTCCGGCGGCTCGCCCGGCCCCGGTGCATTCGGCTGGCGGAATGGCTCTCCGCTCAGTGTGAACTTTTCCTTGCCATCGCCGGCCTGGTAGTACACCATCACCGTCTCGTCAAAGTTGGTCCCCATCGAGATCGCCGTCGCCAGTGACGTGATCACGAACGGAGCCGCCACGAGGAACCAGGACACCGGTGACAGGCCAATTCCGCAGAAGGTATCGAGAACCTTCACAACAGCCGCACCAAGAACAAGTTTGATTGCGAAGGTTACCCACAGCCCCATTGACAAGTCCAGACCCAGCTGAACAACAAGGAAAATAAGATACAGCAATGCGGGAGGACAGAGAGTCTCGATAAAACGCATCTTCACGTACTTACACTTGAACCAAGAAAAGATGAAGGCCACCGTCGAAACAATCGTATCGTTCATCGGCTGCACTCCGCAGGTCGCAGAGGAGTCGCTGGCCAGACACGATGGGGATATGTACAAGGTCATGTCCGAGCTTCTGGAGGCACCGGTCGTGTCGGGTGCCAAGTACATTCCCAAGCCACGCGAGATTGACCGCGGCATGACCCCAGAGCAAGAGGAACGGTGTGCAAAGGGCAGGAAGCTGATGGACACGCTCACCTCTGTAGCCTCAGCCGCCCAGTCGAAAATCCGATCCGGGCAGTCGCTGGCGGCGGGCGCAGTGGAGGAGGCATCCCCGGCTCAGCCTTCGTCGGCTCCTGGCGACGCGCAGTCTGCTCAGCCGCCGGAATAGGATATGCACGCTGAAAGTCTTCCATCATATCGGCAATACGCTTTGCCTCCGTGAAGATGTCCATTGATTTGACATGGGCAATCACTTCGACTCGTTTTGCCTCATAGGTAGCGGCATCGTCGAGTGTCTCGATAGCGGAAATCCATTCCTCGGGAACATCGCGGCGACATGCAATACCTGCGGGGGTAATCCACTCTTCAACGCCTTCCGTGCTGCCAACCAGAGGTACGTTCTCCGTCGCTGGCTTGGAGTACACTACGGGAATACCATTGTACATGGCTTCAACTGCGATACGTCCGAAGCTCTCGTAATAAGACGGAAACAACAAGATGCGAGTTCGCTTCAAGATGTTGCGAATGTCGTTATCAAACGGAATCCACTCAATATTGGGGGGAGCGGGAGGAAGCCATAGCTCTCCATAGTACGGACGGACGCCAAGGAATTTCCGGTTCGGCATTCGTTTGGCAAGCTCGATAAATTGATGCACTCCCTTGTTGACATTCGCATTCACCAAAGTGATCATATCTCCGTCGAGCGGAGAGTCCATGCGTATGTTCGCTTCGTGCATGAGAGGACGAACAACGCCGGTCCGGACAATCATGGGCGGGAACGGATTCACCTGCTTGCGAAAGGTGCCTTCCATGGTGCGATTAATGAAGAGAAGCATCTCCACCCACTTTGTTGAGGCCAGGTCGGTCAACACGGAATAGCGGCCATCAAAATGAGCCGTCACCGCGATGGGGCGGTTGTATCCGCGAGAATTGACCTTGCGAACGTGGGGAAGGCAAGGTGCGTGAGGACACACCCACAGATCGCTCGAATCAAGCAGAACGCCTCCTGCAGAATAGTGCATAAAGCGAAACCCTCGCCACACTCCACCGTTGTATCCTTCTTTTGGTCTTTCAATTGTCAGAAACGTGACCGTGTGTCCACGTTTCAGAAATTCGGTTGCAAGGTCAATGTCGTGGAGAAACGCCCCACATAAGTCAGGCATACGATTGGCAAAGAACAGCACTCTCATTATGTACTTCCATCGACTCGCGTTTTCTTAACTAACCGTGACGAGTCTCCACCCCACGTCCAACTTTGAATCCAGTTGTTCGGATTGCTAAACTCAGACTGTTTGATCGGGATGAGCGGCTGGTAGTAGTTAGGAATCGTCTTGTCCATGATCGTCGACGCTTCCTTCTTGTATCGCTGCAGCTGTGCGTGAATCAGCGTAGACTCATCGCCGACCGAATCGGCCTCGCGACCACGACCAAGGTTGGGCGTGGTTGAGAACGGACGAATCCACAGTTGCTTGGGACCCTTGACACGCAGCCCCTCAGCGTCACCCCACCGAAGATCAGAGTTCTTGTCAATATCGCAACCCGGACCCATGCCGTATCCACCCCGTGCAATCATACCGGGTTGATCTGACATTGCCGACGCAGGACTCAACGCACCTGTGCAGTCACCCCCTCCAAAGAACGACGTCTGACGCCCCATCGCCGACTCGTTCGCAAAGTTGTGTTCCATAACATGCGATTGATCTACGTTGCCACGCGTATTGGCGAAAAACCAGTCGACTGTATTTGTTGACATCGACACCTCTTATCATCAAACCCAGAAAGTTTCATGGAAAACGGACAGTGAGAGTATAGGACAGACGGAAAGCAAAATGCAGCCTTCCGACTGGCACGAACATGACACCCGAGGGCAGTACGTCGTTGATGTCTTCGGACGCCTGCGTGACAAGTCTGTCGCATGCGTGCGAATCACGGGCTTCAAGCCGTATTTCTACTCGTCTATCGACCCGGGTGGGGCGGAGAGGGTCTCCAAGTATGACGCAATGGCGGGGTTCGACTGCTTGAAGACCAAGGAGGTGTGGAAGGTGGTCTGCAAGTCGCTGTCCGAGTACCACAAGAAGATTCGAGACTTGAAGGCCTTGAAGAAGCCAATCCTTTACGAGTCCGGCCTGCCCCCGTTCATTCGTCTTCTCCACGAGCGTCATCTGGGTCCGGCCTCGCCTATTCAGTTTGTGGGCGATGAGTCGGACGTGCCTACCGACCCCGACTCGGAAGAGCCGCTGTATAACGTGGATGTGTTCTACACCTGCGACTGGACAACGGTCAAGCCCGCAGTGGGCAACATTCCAATGAAGGTGGCCTGTTACGATTTGGAGATGTGTCCTCTCCAAGGCAGCAACTTTCCGATGGCCGACAAGGATCCCATTGTTCAGATTGGCGTCTCGTATCGCTGGTCGGACGACATGATGACGCCCATCTCCAAGAAGGTGTTCGTTCTCGGGTCCTGCGATTCGTGTGCTGAACCGGATACCGAGTTCGTCGAGTGCAAGACGGAAGCGGATATGCTGTTGAAGTTCGCCGCGAATGTTCGCCGTGAGAACCCGGACATCATGTCGGGATACAACACCTTTGGTTTCGATGACGCGTATATCGAGGACCGGTGCACAAAACTGGGTATCGTGGACGATGTCAACCTGTCCCGGGCCCCTCCGGCCAAGTCTCGCGACGCGAATGGAAACTACTCAACCAAGTTCTCGGAGACCAAGCGGTTCGAGCTGGCGTCGGGCAAGTATGATCTTCGCATGATTGCCATGCGAGGACGCCTGTGCATCGACCTGCTGCTGAACATGCGACGCGAACACTCGCTGGATTCCTTCAAGCTGGACAATGTGGCCAGCGTATTTCTTCGAGACAAGGTTCTGTCGTATACTAACAATGTCGTTGCCACAAAGAGTACTCGGGGCCTACGCGTTGGCAATTACGTCCGGTTTGATCTGGTTGGAAACACGACAGACCCCTACCGAGAAGGCGAGAAGTTCTGTATTACAGCGGTTAGCGGCAACACCTTCACCATCGATGGAGGAGACTCCCTATTTGCTGAACTCTCCAGCAAGGATCGAACGCATCTGGAATGGACTCTTTCCAAGGACGACGTAGAGCCGCACGAGCTGTTTCGCCTTCATCGCGAAGGCGGGTCGGCTGGGCGTGCGCGGATTGCCCGCTACTGTATTCAGGATTGCGACCTGGTGCTGACGCTTATGGGCAAGCTGGACACGATTGTCAATGCTCGCGGTATGGCCGACGTGTGCAAGGTTCCCATGCAGTTCGTGCTGATTCGTGGCCAGGGAATCAAGATCTTCTCGGCCGTGGTCTATTACGCCTCTCAGCGAAATCAGATCATCCAGACACAGCAGTATGAGTTTGGCGACGAGGCAGGGTATGAAGGTGCGGTGGTCATCAGCCCGAAGATCGGAATGTATCTTGACCAGCCAGTGTCCGTTCTGGATTTCAATTCGCTGTATCCGACGAACATGATTGCCTACAATATCTCACCGGATACGCTGGTGAGCCTGCGAGTGTTTGACTCCAACGACAAGCAGGTTGACGCCCAATGCGAAGGCATGACGTATCCGGCCATGCAGAAGCTGAAGGCTGCGGGCTATGTGCTGGACGAGGTGGAGTATGACAACAAGGAGACGGGTGGCAAGACAGTCTGCACCTATGTCCAGCCAAAGGCTGACCAACCCATGTTGACAGGCGTTCTACCCAAAACACTCGAGATCCTACTGGCAAAACGAAAGGAATACAAACAAATGATGGAAGATCCTAAATACGATGATGCTGCTCGCTCTGTCTATAATGGTCTTCAGCTTGCTTACAAGGTCGTCGCCAACAGCGTGTATGGGCAGACTGGTAGTCGTACGTCTCCCATCCGAAAGATGTGCGTTGCCGCCTGCACCACCGCTGCTGGACGAAAGGCTCTGTTCCTCGCAAAACACATCGTGGAGTCCGAATTCGGAGCCGAAGTTATCTACGGAGACACAGACTCTATCTTCATCAAGTTCCCCACCAAAGATCTCGCGACTTCCATCGATCTGGGTATCAAGGCCGGAAAGCGGATCACGGAGCAATGTCGCCGCCCGTACAAGATCGCATACGAGAAGACCTTCTATCCATTCATTCTGTTCTGTCGCAAGCGATACGTCGGCATGAAGTATGAGGAAGACCCGAACCCAAAGAAGGCCAAGCGGATGTCGATGGGGATCGTCTTGAAGCGGCGAGACAATGCGCCCATCGTCAAGGATGTCTACGGAGGTGCATTGGACCTGCTCCTAAGCGGAGCAACGGTCAAGGAGGCGCAGACGTTTGTTCGAAACATCCTGTTGGACGTATTGAATAACCGTGTTCCGCTTGAGAAGTTCATTCTCAGCAAGGCCCTGCGCGACGATTACAAGAACCCCGAGCAGATTGCCCATCGTGTCCTGGCCGATCGCATGGCTGAGCGTGATCCGGGCACGGCTCCGAACGTGGGTGACCGCGTGCAGTATGTGTATGTTGCCGAGAACAAGAAGGGGGCTAAACAGGGTGATCGGATCGAACACGTGGATTATGTGCGAGCCAACAAGCTGCACTATGACGCAGCCTTCTATGTATCGAATCAGATACAGAACCCCGTTGCCCAGCTCTTCGCACTCTGCGTTGAGCAGCTTGCTGGCTACAAGGCACCGATCAACCCATCCTATCCGGCGCTGTATACGAAGCTCAAGGCGGTCATCGCAGCCAAACAGCCAGAGTTGGACGCAGATGAACTTGAGGAGGAGACATTGCTTGCAGTGTTGAAACACAAGGAGAAGCAAATTGACTCGATAATGTTCTTATCTGCGCCAGAGCTTTCATCAATCGTAAACAAGCAGCCGACGATACATGGGTTCTTCAAGAAAACGGAAACCGCCAAATAAACAAGATGAATGGCAACCGAAATGACACCAAGACCTGAAATCGACATCACCGACGAGAAAGAGTTTGAGTATGTCATCGAGGATCGCAAGATGTTCCTCGAACGCATCAAGTTGGAAGCATCACTCGTCTTTGAAGCGGTGTTCGAAGCCTGGAGGCAGGTTCACCGTATTCGCATGGGGAAACCCGCGGAGTATGTCAACTACGACGAGTACTTGAAGGCACTCGAAGACCCGTATCCTTACGAACCCGATTACATCTTCTACTGCCTGGGAAAGTAGCTTTCGGGTAAACCGGTATAGCAACCCAATGACACCTACATCTCTCGCAGTCATCTCCACTATACGCGACCTTCTCGAGGCCGACACAATTTTTTTCCGCCTGGTCGTCGCCCTTCCGGATCCGCTTCGCACTCGATGTATTGGTAATCGAGCTCGCGTCACGCAGGATGTTCTCAGACTGATGCATGCTATTCTCGAGCCGGTCCAACCTCAGCGGTATGTTGTCAATATTCCGCTGGGAGCCGGAGAGTGGCATGCACCAGGAGCCTTTGATGATGTTCCGATTGTGCCGACGACCGCCCAGCTCATGGCCGCCTTTGAGCACGATGTGACTATCGCTGACACGAATTGTGCAGTGTGTCAGGAAGCGGTCTCAACGGGAACGCGGCTTCGGAATTGCCAGCATGTGTTTCATCGTGGGTGTATCACTCAGTGGCTTGGGACGAGTGCACGATGCCCTGTGTGTCGCGACGACGTGCGTGAGCAACGAGCAGCGGATCGTCTTGGACCCACGACTTCTGCCTGAGCATTTCGTTCACTTCGGGGCTGAATTTGGTAAGCGGCGTGGGGGGTGGCAGGGTAATCGACTTTCCATACTGTAGTGACTGCAGTATACGGCGAATGTCGTATTGATACTCCTTCGCGAGGGCGGCAGTGTCCTGGTTTGGGAAGAGAACACTCAAATCCGAAGGACTGGGGGGATGGCATCGAATGACTTCAATTTTTTCAGAGGTCTTGAAGATACGAGGAACTTCGTTGCATGTGAGAAGAACCGGAAGCGTGCGTTCAGTTCCGGTCATCCATTCCACTAACTTACGCTGAGCATGCGAGTCCGATCCGTCAATTTCGTCCAGCAACAAACAGGACGTCTTGGTATCTCCACGTAGCAGCGAACTGATGCTTCGACTGTTACGATAGCTGGCAACAAGCCTGGCAACATCCTCGTGACTACGCATTGTCTGAGTTGCGTTAATCTCCAGAGGTTCCATTCCTGCACTTCGAATGGCAGCCAAGGCCATGGTTGTTTTTCCGATACCTGGCGGCCCGTGAAGCATCACCACACTGGAATATGGTCTCGCAGTAAGATACTTTGTTAGCCTGCTCTTTACGTCCGTGTGTCCAACTACACCCTCGAGAACGAGAGGTCGCTGGGTCTCACTCCACATTATATGAGTTTCAATCAAGATGAGAAAATGCTTGTGGAAAGAACAATGGATGTCCCACAGCATGTTCTGCGAAGTCTCTTTCGAGACACGGCCTTTCCACTGATTCAACATCATGTGGACTCTTTCAATGACATGTTGGAGACGCGTGTTCCTACCTTTATCAAGGCCTCGAACCCGCACGAGCTTGAACTGCCGGAAGGACGGTACATCCGCATTTTTATCGGCGGGCGCGATGCGTCGAAACTGAAGTGGACAAGCCCAACGGATGATATTGGCAATGCGATCCTTCCCCACGCATGCCGGCTGGACAATCAGACCTATACGGTGACCCTTACCGCGGACCTGGAGGTGGAGTACGTCATGCCTGGAAACCCGACAGTTATTCGTGAATTCAAGGACGTTGTCATTGGAAAGATTCCGTTGATGCTGCGGAGCAAGCTGTGCTACCTGACCGGTATTGATGGCTACGAGGCGGGAGAATGCAAATTTGAGCTAGGCGGATATTTCATTGTTGACGGAGCTGAGAAGGTGCTGCTCACCCAAGAGAAGCTCGGCAACAACATGGTGTACTCGGGCGTTCGCTCTGCCGCACCGCCGAGGGATCAGATCTCGGGACCCCGCGAGAAATCGGCACCGATCGATTTCGTGGGAAATGCGAAATTCGAGTCCTCGAAAGAGTTCTATACCGGCATTCGCTCGGTCTCTGAAGACGCGAGCCGCGGTCCGTATTCGCACTTTCTCGTGATTCCCGACCGGAACCCGTATGATGAAAACATCAAGACAGGTGGACCTCCGAATTACGGCCAGCATAAACGAGTCGCGTCCATCACGATACCTGGGTTTGCTCAGCCTGTTCCGCTGATCAGCATGTTTCGTGCATTGGGATGTGCGTCTGACCGCGATATCTACGAGACCACGCTCTTTGGTGTACTTGAATCCCAGCGAGTGATGTATGACGACATTTTCTCAACGCTCATTCTCAGTCACGAGGCCTTCCTGAAGAGGACAGAGGAGACAGACATGGAAATCCTTAAGAAGCAGACACATTCTCGCAGCCGTGTGGAGATTGTCCGCATTCTTCACGAGATGCTGTTTCCGCATGTAGAGGGGGCCGAGGACACGGGTGGGTTGTTCCGTCGAAAGGCCTATCAGCTTGGCATGATGTTGCGTGAGACGCTTGATGTGCTGCTAGGTATCAAGACACCGTCCGACCGCGACCATTTCAAGTTCAAGCGTCTGGAAACGTCGGGTGATTTATGCTTCGGCGAATTCCGGCGTGTGTTCCGCGATGCGTCCAAGAACATGCTGCTTGAACTCGACAAGAAGGTGAACCAGTTCGAGCGTGCAAACTACGCGGGAGCAAACCTTGTTAATGTGCTTCAACCTGAGACACTGGGCTTCTTTTGGCGTCCGTATCGGATGTTGAACGAGTTTTTGAAATCGTTCAAGGGTGCGTGGGGTGGCCGTGACGGAATCGCCCAGGAGCTGAGCCGCATGTCGTATGTGGGCGTGATCTCTCACCTTCGCCGCACGAACTTAGCAATGGACCGCACATCCAACAAGCCCGAGCCGCGGCGGTATCACGGGTCTCAGATGGGGTTCATGTGTCCGGTTGATTCACCGGACGGTCGGAATATCGGGTACATCAAATCGCTCGCCGTCCTTGCTCAGATTTCAACTCCGTTTCCATCGGAAAAGGTGAGCGAACTGTTGGTTGCATCCAAGCTGGTTCGTCGGCTTGCAGACATTCACCCCTCCACTTGGGATCCACGATGGACACCCGTTCACCTGAATTCTGACCTGTTTGGTGCATGTGTTGGCAATACACTCGCACTGGTCGACATGCTGGTAAAGGCACGCCGCGACGGAACCATTAGCCGCTCCGTCTCCATCGGATGGAGTCCCGTGCATAATCAGTTGTCGATCGCCTGCGATGCCGGACGGCCCATTCGTCCAGTGTATCGCGAAGGCACGACGTTGGAGGCAATGCGCGGAACGAAGACCTGGACGGACATCATGGGTCATCTGGACTATATTGACTCTCTCGAAACCGACTGCACACGCCTGTCCTTTACTCCGTTTCACCCCACGCTCCGGTCAGAGATCCATATGTCGTTCAGTCTCTCTGCACTCACCAACCTAACGCCCTTTGCCGACCATAATCCCGGAACACGCAATGCCTTTGCAATTGCTCAGACGAAGCAGACTGCGTCGTGGTATCATACGAACTATACAAAGCGATTCGACACAATCTCGCTCATGTGCGTGCTGCCCCAGAAGCCGCTCACGCAGACGTGGATGTATCGCGAGATGATGGGTCCCGGTGGATGCATGGCATACGGCGAAAATGCGCTGGTGGCTATCACGACATACGGTGGCTACAACCAAGAAGACTCCGTCATGATGAATGGCGGATCCATGAAGCGGGGAATGTTTCAGACCATGTACTTCCACAGCTACAAGATGGAGGAAGAGATGATTGACGTGGCTACGCAGTTGCACACGGAAATTGTCAATGTCCTTACATCGGCCGCCCACCGCGACTCGGTCAAACGCAAGGAGGGAATGGACTATGAACACCTAGACGGCGACGGACTGGTGAAGGTTGGCACGCAAGTAACCGGAACCACTGTGCTGGTGGGAATGGTTACACCCGTGGTGGACGCAACAGGTCACGTGACCGGCTACCGTGACGCATCCATGACACCGAAACGCGACCAACGCGGACGGGTTGACGCTGTATACCGGTTCTCTACACAGGAGGGGCTGCGAGGTATCAAGATTCGCATTGTGGAAGAACGGTATCCGGTGCTGGGTGATAAGATGGGAAGTCGTCATTCGCAAAAAGGAACGGTGGGAATGATTCTGCCGGAGGAGGACATGCCCTTCACATCTCGTGGTCTGCGGCCCGACATCATCTTTAACCCCCACGCCATGCCCACGCGTATGACGATCGGACAGTGGATGGAAAGCTCGCATAGCCGCTTGGCGTTGAAACAAGGCGCCTTCATTGACGCAACGCCCTGCACAACGACGGGACGTGTGGAGACTCTCAAGAAGATTCTGACCTCGCAGGGGTTTGAGCCGTTCGGCACAGAGGTTCTGTACAATGGCATGACCGGTGAACAATTGGAAGTCGATGTGTTCATGGGACCGACGTACTACCAGCGAATGAAGCACATGGTGGAAGACAAGATCAATTACCGTGCAACAGGTCCCCGCAAGGCCATGACACACCAGCCGCTGGAAGGTCGGTCAGATGAGGGTGGCATGCGTGTAGGTGAGATGGAGCGTGACGCACTGGTGTCCCATGGCATGTCAAAGTTCTTAACGGAGAGCTTCATGGAGAGGTCAGACAAGACAGAGGTCCTTCACAATCGCGAAACGCATATGCTCGACGTGAGTCGCGACACATTAGAGATGCCGTATGCAATGTTCTTGTATGCACGCGAGTTAGAGGCCATGCATTTAACCGTCCAATTAAAGACAGAGTGATGCTCTCCCGGCTTCTCTTCGCAGTCTTCATGCTGAGTGTGAACGCTGGAAAGGTCGACGATCTGATCCACGCCTGCAAGCTGAATCGGCAGTTCAAACGTCAATGTCCTTATGTTTTGTGTCTGTTCACAACCAAATCACCTAAAAAATGTATGCCCGCCTGAAAACGGATTCCATACTGTAACGGATAGATACAAAGCAGCCTGCCAAAATGTCTTCTTCCACCAACAACTTCGCCATGCTTGCCGCCGCCCGCTACCCCGTCTCCGACTCCATGTATCCCGAGATGCGGGCTCGAAACCTTCGCCTGCGTGGCGACTATGTGCTCATGCTCGAGCAGTGCCGGTCGAATCCGGCTTACTTTGTCCGCATGCCCAACGGCCTGGACGACTTCCCGGCTCACTGTGAGCCTCTGACCGAGGACGACACCAAGGGCTGGACCACGGTTCGCCGCAAGATCCGAGTCAAGCGTGTCAAGACGGATGAGGAACTCAACTACGAGGCGGCCCAGATGCACGACTATTGGGATGCCGAGTCGGTGGACAGCATTCACTATGCTCTCCCCACAGGTGAGCACAATGGTGCACTGTTCGACATCGGTTCCCGCTTCTGAGGAGTCTCGCCAGCAAAAAAAACAAAACACATTTTTACCTGCTTACAGGTAAGGATGGAGGATACACTAGTGAAGATGTCTGACCATATCTACGTAACAAAGCGCAACGGCGACCGTGTGCCCGTGTCCTTCAACGAGGTGCTGTCACGCATTCAGAAGCTCGCAGACGGTCTTGCTCACGTCAACCCTGATTTGGTCGCACAGAAGGTCTGCACGCAGATTCAGGATGGAATCAAGACGTCCGAGCTTGACGAGTTTGCCGCAGAGGTCTGTGCAATGATGCAGGCCCGCTTTCACCCGAACTACGGTAAGCTGGCGGCACGCCTGGTGATTGACAACCACCAGAAGAAGACGCCGTCTCTCTTTTCGGATTGTGTTGATACCTTGGCTCGTGACCAGCTTGTGAACGATGACTTTGTGTGGAATGTGGCCCAGAACCGTGTGGCCCTGAATGCGGCCTGTGAGTACTCGCGTGACTTTATGTTCGAGTATTTTGGGTTCAAGACGCTTGAGAATGGGTACATGCTCCGCACGCGGGAGGGAAAGCCGTGCGAGCGTCCCCAGCACATGTGGATGCGTGTGGCTGTTCAGCTTCACGGAGACAACCTGACCAAGGTCATTGAGACCTACGATGCACTCAGTCAGGGCTTTTTCATTCATGCGACGCCTACTCTGTTCAACTCGGGCACGAAGCACGCTCAGTTGTCCTCTTGCTTTCTGGTCCACACGGAGGAGGACTCCATTAAGGGTATCTACAATACACTGGCCGAGTGTGCTCAGATCTCCAAGTGGGCCGGTGGCGTGGGCTTGTCTGTCCACAACATCCGTGCTCGTGGTTCAGAGATCAAGGGAACAAACGGAAAGTCCACGGGACTCACCCCGATGCTGAAGGTGTTCAATGATACAGCCAAGTATGTAAATCAGGGTGGCAAGCGAAATGGATCGTTTGCGGTCTATCTTGAGCCATGGCATGCAGACATTGAGGAGTTTTTGCGTCTCAAGCTGAATACAGGCAATGAGGACGAGCGGGCCCGTGATCTGTTCTATGGTCTGTGGATTCCCGATCTCTTCATGCAGAGGGTTGAGCAGGATGCCTATTGGTCAATGTTTAGTCCGGATACCTGCCCTGGACTGGCTGACTGCTGGGGCGATGCGTTCACAGAGCTTTATTGCGAATACGAGCGGAAGAACCTCGCCATGAAGGAGATTCCCGCCAAGAAGCTGTGGCAGATGATTCTCGATGCCCAGATTCAAACGGGCACGCCGTATCTCCTGTACAAGGATGCGTGTAATGCCAAGTCCAACCAGCAGAACCTCGGAACCATCAAGTCCTCCAACTTGTGTGTTGCCCCAGAGACACTGGTTCTTACGGATGAGGGTCAGTTCCAGATTGAGGATATTTATGCTCGCGGAAAGCCAGTTCGGGTATGGAATGGCGACGTATTCTCAGAAGTCACAGTCGCCAAGACCGGTGTGGACCAGGAGTTAGTTGATGTGGAGATGAGTGATGGTCGAGTGATCACATGCACACCGTATCACAAGTTTCTTGTTTCGGAGGGATATGATGACAAGCGTTCGATTGCGAATGCCCTCCGAGTTGATGCGTCTGATCTCAAGCCCGGAATGAAGCTCAAGAAGTCCTCTCTCCCAACTATTACCGATTCTGTTAACCCAGATTTCGAGTATGCCTACACCCACGGGTTCTTCTGTGGTGACGGTACATACTCAAACGGGCGCCCTTCGCTGTCGCTGTATGGAGAGAAGAAGAGGCTTGTTCCGCATCTCTCCGTTCGCACTATGACTGGCGTTGAGGATGCGTCTGGTCGTCTGAATACTCAGCTCCCTACTGGTCTTGAACCGAAGTTCAAAGTTCCTACGAATACATCCATCCGGTGCCGTCTCGAGTGGCTTGCTGGATATCTTGACGCAGATGGATCCGTATGCCGCAACGGAACCAATGAGAGCATCCAAGTCGCATCTGTTGAGTACCCGTTCTTGAAGGACGTTCAGTCTATGCTAGTGACGCTCGGAGTCCAGTCAAAGATCACTCAAGCTTTCCCTGAACGAAAGACGATGCTTCCCAACGGACACGGAGGATACGCAGAGTTTGACTGCAAGCCCCTGTGGAGGCTTCTCGTCTCCTCAACTGGACTCTATCACTTGTCCACGCTCGGGTTCAAGACACATCGTCTTACATGGACGGCTCGGAAGCCCCAGCGGAACGCGGAACAGTTTGTCACGGTTGTACAAGTGATTTCGCGTGATCGCCGCGATGATACGTATTGCTTCAACGAGCCCCTCAATCATGCCGGCGTCTTCAACGGTATCCTCACAGGCAACTGCACCGAAATCATCGAGTACACCTCCCCTGAAGAGACGGCGGTCTGTAACCTCGGGTCTCTGGCTCTCCCCAAGTTCGTCCAGCGGAGCTTCGCAGCCGATGGTGAGTATCGCTTCAACTTTGAGGAGCTTCGCAAGTATACTGCCATCCTGGCTCGCAATCTGGATATTGTCGTCGACAAGACGTATTACCCCACAGAGAAGTGTCGCACCTCCAACCTCCGTCATCGCCCCATCGGCATCGGAGTTCAGGGACTGGCCGATGTGTTTGCCATGCTCCGTATTCCGTGGTCGTCTCAGAAGGCTGCAGACCTGAACCGCGAGATCTTTGAGAACATCTACTACGCCGCCGCAACGCAGAGCATGTTGGCGGCATCTCCGAAGGACGAGTGGCATGGAATTGCTCTCGGCGTTGGCAATGCGTATCCGTCCTTTGAAGGGTCGCCGACCAGTCAGGGAAAGTTGCAGTATCACCTGTGGGGCGAGACGCCAAAGTCGAAGTACCTGAACTGGGATGGTCTTGCCAACCTGTGTGCCGGCGGCATGCGGAACTCGCTCTTGATTGCCCCGATGCCCACTGCGTCCACCTCGCAGATTCTGGGAAACAATGAGTGCTTTGAGCCGTTCACCTCGAACCTGTACTCGCGTCGTGTGTTGTCGGGAGAGTTCATTGTCATCAATAAGTATCTCGTGGAGGACCTGGTCGCCCGTGGAATGTGGACGCCGGAGGTGCGGACGGAGATCATTGCGAACAATGGCTCAATTCAGTCGATGATTGGCCTGCCCGGTGAGCTGCGTGAGCTGTATCGCACAGCCTGGGAGATTCCCATGAAGACGCTCATTAACATGGCTCGCGACCGCGCTCCGTTTATTTGCCAGTCCCAGTCGCTGAACTTGTTCGTCGCCGACCCCACGTATTCGAAGCTGTCGAGTATGCACTTCTATGCGTGGAAGCAGGGCTTGAAGACGGGGTGTTATTACCTCCGAACCAAGGCGGCGGCGAAGGCCCAACAGTTTACTGTCGAGCCGTCGGCGTGCGTTTCTTGTTCGGCCTGAGATTTTTGTGTGTGCGTTAAAACAAAATGGTCGCCTGTGCTCCTGGACAAATTTCGACTACTGATAGCCCGTGTGATCCCGCCGGTGGTCGCCGTCGCCGCCACTCCCGCCGCCGCACCATGCGTGTCCCCAAGGGCGTCCCCGTCAAGGCGAAGACGCTCAAGCGTATGCTGAAGAAGGCCGGCCTGAAGTGCTCGGGCAAGAAGTCAACGCTGCGTTCTCGTGCCCGCAAGGCCCATCTCATCCGTGGCGGCGGCGGTGAGGTGTGGGGTAGCGGCCCGGCCCCGGTCGGTCACTAGACATTTCCTCGTCTAGGTATAAATGTCTTCGAGTAACGGTGGTGTTGTTCTTGGAGATGGATCGATTGGCCCGTCGACGGGTGCGGTCTTTACCCCGATGTCCGGCCCCGGCGGAATGTATGGCGGCCGCCGCGGAAGTATCAAGGCGAAGACTCTCCGTCGTATGCTGAAGAAGGCGGGCTTGAAGACGACGGGCAAGAAGGCGACGCTGACCCGTCGTGCCAAGAAGGCTCACCTCCGCGGTGGGTCGCTGGCCGGGGGCATTGTCAGCAGTTCGTCGAGTGCCGGAACGGTGGGTGGCCGTCGTCGTCGTCGCCGCACTCGCGGAGGAGGTGGCTTAGGTGGTGCCGGCGGCTACCCATTCAAGGCCGGCGACGTTGGAACTGCCGGTGGCCTTCGTCGTCGCCCCTGCAAAAAGCACTCCACGAGTTCGTCTGAGTCCAGTTACTAAGCAATACACACCGCAATCTCAGAAATCAATGTAAACAACTCATCGGAAAATCCATAATGAGAGCCGTTCACCTCCATACCCACGGGAGGTTTGCGGCTTGACGTGGTTTTCTTATGGGACAAACTCACAATCACATCTTGGGGAGAGAACTCCCGGCACATTCCTTCACGTCCGTGAATGAATGCGTCACCCTCGGCAATCTGCTGATCAGGAAACCCACGCTCCTGCCAGAAGGCACGAGTGAAACACAGCGTCGCCTCCGAGACACGCTTGGACATGTCGAGCGTGATGGGCGGAACGTTCATGAAGGACTTGGTCTCGTGAATCTCATAGCACGGAAGCATCGTCGAGAACAGACACGCCGCCCGCGGCTCAGCCAACATGTGAGCTACGCGAGCCAACACGGAGTTGTTGGGATAGACATCGTCGTCATCCATCATGACCAGGATATCGTGCTTCGCTCTGGAGATTGCCAGGTTCCGCTTGGCACCAATACTTAGCGGCTCGTCAAGCAGAATGTACGTGACATTCGGCAGGTCGGAGATCAGGTTCTTAATCGGGTCCTTGCCGTCATCCACAATCACCCATTCCAGCAAATGCTCGGGATACGTCTGGGCCAGAAAGCAGTACTTGGCCAGCGGAATGAAGGACCGGCGGTCGCGGGTCAGCGTAATGATCGACACACTCGGAAGGTCCTCCTCCTTGGGGAGCGTCTCTTCCAGAGAATATGGGACCATGCCTGTGAAGAGTGTGTCCAGACGAGACAGCATGTTCTTGACAAACGCCTCGTGACGGTCTTCATACGCTTCACGGCTATCCATGGTGACACTACGCCGGTCGTCGTTGGACATCTTCGTGTACTCGATAAAGGCGTCTGCCAGCGAATCCACGTCCACGTCTTCCAGCACACCCAGACACTGCGGATGAGGGACGATCTTCGCATTGGATACCCACAGTGCATTCTTGACAATCTCGCGGAACGGCTGGATAGGCGATAGAATCGGCACACATCCCGCAGACAGAGCCTCATTCACAGCATGTCCAAAACCCTCAGCCGCTGATGTGCAGACCACCAGCCCACATTCGCGGAGAAGCGCGGTATACTCCTCCTCCGGAATCACTTCACTACGCAGCGTAATTTTGGACTTGATGCCCTCAGGGATGGCGCCGATCGGCACTTGGCTCGGCACATGCACAAGGGTCAGATGCGGAAGAGAAGGGAACACCCCCGGGTGCTGAGCAAGGATACGCGAATACGCCTGAAGAATCGGCTTCGGGTTACGCCACACGTTCTTGCCAATCGGCACAATGCCCTTGTTCGGATTCTTGCTTCCGAGTTCAGGGTATTTCTTGTCGATGGATGTCCAGGAGACATACTTGACATTCGGTGTCCACTTCAGAAACAGTGTCTCGGCCTCGCGTGTCTTGACCCACACCTCGTCCACCATCTTGGCATACGGCTCCCATGTCTGGTATGTCCACTCGGGATTGGGAATCCAGATGTTGCGGCCCGCATAGGCAAACAGCGAAGGGTTGATAACCTCCACAAAGAAGTTCACCTCGGCCTGCGGACACGACGGTGCACGATGGTTCACATGGCGAATCTGGGCGTCCTTGTCCAGAACGTGAGCAACTAACCCGTGAAGAATGGAGACATCCTGAGAGACGCCTGTATTCTTGCCGAATGTACCAATAAAATTGACTCGCATACTTCTACTTCGTGATCCGTTTCGTAAATGTCTTCCGCGGATGTCCACGGATGGTGCGTCGTTTGAGATTCATTCGCTTCCAGGACTCTACGTCACGAGAGGCACAGGGCGTCAGGGCCACCGGTCGGTCACGGAACCATTCCGGTGTCCCCACAGACAAAAAGGGAACAGGCTTGGCGTTTTCAATGTCTGCAAAGGTCTGAGACAGATTGAAGCATCGCGTGTGTGTTCGCTCGTCTCCGTATCCATACAATGGATCAGTGAGGTCCTTGCAGTATACATGGTCGTCAAGCCGAAGAGTTGTGCCGTCCCACCGTAACCCATCAATTGGACGATACATGCTCCACGAAGACTCCCACACATACCATCGAGACCCTTCATGGAGGAACACACGGTCGCCGTAGCGGATCATTGTCTAGTTCAGAAAAATGATTTAAGTTCTCCCGTCCGCGTGCCATAGATGTGCATGTCCATGGGACGAGCAATCGGCTCTGGGAAATCCAGAATGTCCTTTCGGAACCGCTTGTAGGCCACAACCTCGACCATGATGCGGCTCGCTGCAAAGGACACGACCCGCTGGTTCAGCTCTTCAAGTTCAACAGCCACGTTCGAGGGGTCGTTCTGGCCATATTGAAGGTAATAGCTACGCATGATAAGCATCAGGTCAGCCTCGCTCTGTGGGCTGAGGTTGTATTCTCCCTTGCTCAGGTCCAGCACTGCGTCGTGGATCTTCTGCTGCAGGTTCGCAATGTTGCCCTGGCTAAAAAACACTGTGTTCAGAGGCGTGTTGTTGTGACGATACTGGATATGCTCGGCCACAAGGGTCGGAACAGACACCGGCTCGTCAACCGCAAACAGTGTTCCACGGGGAATCGATAGCTTCTCTTCGCTGTCAGAAAGCGGAAGGCGACCTGTGTGTTTGGGGGCATTCGGAATAGCGGTCTGAGTGTAGAACTCAGAGAGGCTGTTCACCCAGTACTGGACGAGAGACGCCATTTGTGTAGAGTAGCGAAATTACTGTGTAATCTTGCCCCCGAGCTTGCCCGTGTCTGGTTGCAGGCACGTGAGTTCAAGCGTGTACGTTGGTTGGAGTGCAATGTTCAAGAAGGGGAGGTTCGAAGCGGTCCTCACTGGATTTTGACTGTACTGGACCGGAAAATACAGAATGTTTGAATTGCCTTGGTCTGCGGCTCCGGGGTATTTTGCGGATACATCGCCAGTTGCACTGGACGTCAAGAAGTTCGGAATAAGGAATCCGTTGTAGGACGTGTCGTATGACTTGGTGCGTGCGGTCGCGGTTGTGCGAGGGACGAACTGACCGTCTGTATTCGTTACGTAGTCGAGCAACTGGAGAACGGGAAAGGACGAACCCGACAGTGCCGTGATAAACGACACCTTGTCCAGGTTTGCGGAGATGATGGTTGACTTCAAGCAGTTGGACAATGTATTCGAATCAAAGATAATACGGTCGCCCACTCGAAGCTCATTGTCGTTAAAGTACTGCGATGCACCGGTGAAGCACTGAATAAACAGCTGATTCGAATCTGTCTGCAAGAACACGATGCTTAACCCGTCGTTCTGAACAAACGGCAGACCATTGGGATCCGTCACCGTAAGTTTCAGCGGTTGAAGAGCGGTGACCGGGCTTTGAAAGACCAGGGCCTCCTCATTCCACGGCTCGTAGTCGTAGTGCTGAACACCCACCGCAATATTGAAGTTGGTCTGTGTGCGTGTCTTCTGTGTCATAACGGAAAAGGCCCGACGCATGAATTCATTGCCACCGACATACCGGCCAGTGTACTCGTTCAAGTTCAAGAGTAGATACGGATACGTGCCGAACGTGGAATACGGGGTATTGGCGAGCTGTGTTTGAAGAACGCCATTCTGACCATAGTTTGACTGGTCGTAGGTACTTGCGTTCGAGTTCACGAGAACCGGAATGTTCAGAAACTGACGCTGGGGGAGCAATGCACGCACGAGGCGAATAGACTGCACATTCGATGGCAGAAAGACACTGCCAAATCCGAGTCCAGACGGAGCAACCGTATACCCGGTATCATACGCTAAAAAGTTTCCCTTTGGCAGAGACGAGTTGTATGCCGGGTAAAATACGTTCGAAAGATACCATCCCGCGGTGTTCGGTATCCCGGGAAGTGCATTGAGAATGCCATTCGAATCCGCACCAAACGTAGGAACAAAAGGGTTGTTCGTATAGACAGGTGGAGAATACCCATTCACCGCCTGGCTTCCGAACGTATAGACAAGGTTGCTATAAGGGTTGGGTTGAAGCACCCAGTTGCGTAGAGATGTATCAATGACAACGTACGTCTTGACTGGAACGGTATCCGGACTCGCTTGTGTTACATTCGCGTCATTGCGAGATCCGATATCGGTGCGTCCAAAGCGAATGTCACCTTGAATCGTAGTCGCCTGACGTCCAACCATAGGTAAAGTAAGTGTATTTGAATAGGACGAAACTGACGAGCTATCTGTTGCTCTCAGCAATGAGATATAGTCCATACTCTTGTTGTTTAGGCCGACTCTAAATCAGCGAGCCACAATGCACGGCCAGTGGTTCCACGCAGCAACTCCAGCCGACCCAATACACTCTCGCGGTCAGCACGGTGTTTGGCCATGACCTCCGACGTGAAGCTCGACACCGGCAGTCGGAGAATCTCCGCATGGTGCGTATACTTGTGTTCTGTCAGCAAGGCCTCGCACTCCGCCTTGGACTTGCGACGCAGGTCGGGGACCGGCTTGTCCAAACACTGGTTCTCAATGAATCGCACAATGTCCTCGTGATACGGCACCTCCTTCTCCAAGACCCCAATCTGGTGAAGGCGGCGTGTCTCATAGAGTGCCTCGCGAACCTCGGCATACTCAACCAGAATGTCATTGAGCGTCGCATACTTGGCAATCACGCCCTTGGCATTGAATGCGTGCATGTTCGTGGTCTTGACCTTGGTGGTCAGAGACTTCACCAGTGCAGCCTCCTCGATGCCCTTGATTCGAATGCAGATGTCCTGGTCTGTCGACGTATCGCTGAAATCCTTGATGCGACCCTCGGCCAACTCCTTCTCGAGCCACTCGCGATAGTCGGCTGTCCACGTTCCAGGAGGCAGCTCAGTAATGACTATCTCTTCCTTCTCCTTGCGATACACACCGACCACGCTGTCGGCCGTATACTGACCCTTGAACCCCTCGAAATACGGGACCAGCGGCTCGTCCGTCAAGTTTCCCTGTCCGCGAAGATACTTGGTAAGCATGGTCTTGAGAACCATCGGACTGCACGGCGGGATGTTCGTACTGTACCCCGTGCCGATTCCTCGGGCTCCATTCACCAGAAGCATCGGCAGAACCGGTGCATACCACTCAGGCTCGACCGGCAGTCCGTCGTCGTCGCGATACTTCAGAACCGCAAAGTCGTCGGCCGGGAGTAGCTTGCGAACACGAGGCTGGAGATAGGTGTGGATATAACGGGGAGACGCCGCATCCTTGCCACCCTGAATCCGAGTGCCGAACTGTCCCTGCGGAACTAGCCACGGAATGTTGTTTGAACCCATGAAGGTCTGTGCCATGCCCACGATGGTCTCGTTCAGTGACGCCTCACCGTGGTGGTAGCCCGTATGCTCAGACACGTAGCCTGCGAACTGGGCCACACGAATCTCCTGTGTCAGGTTCCGCTTCAAGGCGGCGAACAGGATCTTACGCTGCGAAGTCTTGAGTCCGTCCATGACAGACGGAATGGACCTCTCCAAATTGTAGTAGCTGAAATGAATCAGATCCTTGTGAACAAAGTCCGCATAGGGAACTCGGTTGCCAGACGGGACGAGTGCAGTGTGGTCGTAGCCCTTGAGCCACTCCTTGCGGTCGTCGGCACGCTGCTTGTTGAAGGCCAGGTCAATCGCCGGATCTGCAGCCGCGTCATACTCGAACTTCACCGCATTCACCTTGGCAAAGTACTCCTTGGACTCATCTCGCGTCGACGTGCCGAGTCCCTTGTAGTACTTGACCTTCCACGCTCCGGCGCGCCCCTCCCCCTCTCTCCACTGCTCGTACTCATATTGCGAGTAGAACACCTTCGTCTCCACGTCGCCCTTGGCTCCTCCACGAGCCTTTGTCGCCTTGACAATCGGAGTTGCCATGTACGTCAGAAACCCCGGAATCGCAATCAGCTCGTGCCACAGCTCGTGGAACAGATTGATCAACAACCCGCGAATATGGCTACCGTCCAAATCCTGGTCCGTCATGATCATGATGGACCCATACCGCAGGTCGGCGACGGACGTATACTTCTTACCCGATGTCAGGCCGATAATCTTCTTCAACTCGGCAATCTCCTTGGTCTGCTCAACCTTGGAGTCCGACGTATCCTTCACGTTCAGCACCTTGCCCTTGAGCGGGTAGACACCGAACGTCTTTCGCTGCTCCTGGCTCAGTCCACTCAGAGCCATGGCCTTGGCTGAATCTCCCTCAGTCAGAATCAGCGTGCACTTGGCCGAGTCCTTCGTTCCCGCGAGAACTGCATCGTCCAGCTTGGGAATGCCGGTGATGCGAGACTGCTTCTTGCCGTCCGTCTTGGAGTTGTCCTTGGCGTCCTTGACAGACTGAGCCTCCACAATGGTAGACACCAGATTCAGCTTGGTGACAATCTTCTTCAGCGTATCCTCGCTCAGCTTGGGAGAAGACCCGAAGGCCGACTGCTTGGTGGTCAGCGTCTCCTTGGTCTGAGACGTGAAGCTCGGGTTCTCAATCATAGAGGTCACGAACACGGCCAGGTTGTCACGCACCAGACCTGGCTTGACCTTGATCTTCTTCTTGGTCTCCAGAAACTCCACCACGTGGTTGACCACCTGGCTGGTCACGGCGTCCACGTGCGTGCCGTTCTTGGAGGTCCAGATGCCGTTCACAAAGGACATGGCGAACTGCTTGTCGGTCGGGCTGTCAGCCACAACAATGGTCCAGCGGTCGTTCGGCGACTCAGACACCACAGGTGCACCGTCGGGGAGGAACGACTTGGCATACTCCAACAGGCTACGACACTTGACCAGCTCGTTGTTGTACGACACCTTCACATCCTTACCCAGCGTCATGGCCAGGTCCCACACGCGACGCTCAATCAAGCGACGCATGCTCTCCGTAATCTCCGTCATGCCGAACCTCGCAAAGTCCGGCTTCCACCCGACGGCCACACTCAGCACATCGGGCTTCTTCTTTGGCGTCGTCACCTCGGGCTTGCCAATCTTGGTCATGTTGTCCGCGAACGTCTGCTGATACAGTAGCTTTCGTGCCTTGTCGTGAACAATGACCTTCATCTCCTTCGCGAAGATATTGACCAACTTCACGCCGTAGCCATTCTTGCCACCAACCAGCTTCTTCTCGTCCTTGTTGTAGTTGGTTGACGTGAGCAGCTCACCGAAGATCATCTGCGGAATCCACACCTTGTGGTCCGGGTGTTCGGCCACGTCGATAGGCTCGCCGTCGTTCTCGATGGTGAAGCCAACGGGGTCGCAGAGAACGTTAATCTTCTTCACCTGATCCGCACTGCCAGACTGGCGGAGTCGAATGGCCTGATCGTGAGCATTCACCAGTAGCTCGTCAATCAGCTTGTAGAACCCAGGGTTGACTGCGATGGTCTCGGGCTTGAACGCACCCGACGAATCGTGAAGAAACACCTCTTCGGTCGCAGTGACCGTGCTACCGATGTACGTCTCGGGAAGGTCGAGGATATGCTCGCGGTGCGTCTTACGCTGGTAGGCAGAGGAGAGGTCAGTCATCTTGGATGAGGTGTGTATAGCTGACTGCCCTTCTTTTCGTTTTATGGATGTAATGAGTGTTCCGGTTGCAACAGCGAATACCCCAACCATCACGGGTGCACCCGGATCGTATGTTCTCAACTATTCGTGGTCTGGCACGAATACGCCAACGTCCTATACGGTTTCGCTGTATCAGGTGATTCAGAGCGTGACCACGGTCGCGGCAACGCTCACTGCGACCGCACTGACGTCAAGCACATATTCCAATCTGGTTACGGGAGCGTCGTATTATTTCGTAGTGACTGCGACCAACGGAACCGGCACATCGTCTCCAGTCACATCCTCTTCGGTCTCTTTTTACAACCCCTTCGGTGGGCCGCAGGGTGTTCAGGGTATCCAAGGAATTTCCGGGGCAAATGGTGTCCAGGGACCCCAAGGACCGCAGGGTCTCCAAGGTCTCCAGGGCGTTGTGAATTTCTCTGGACCCGGAGCCGGAAATATCTCGAATTACCTGATCACCACGTCCGGCAACCCCGGCACAATTAATGCGAACTCCGGACTGACATGGGATGGGACAACGCTGAACGTTGCCGCGAATGGTAACACCGCAGGGGTCATCGTCGCAGGAACTGGGTCCAATTATATTGGCGGCGTGAGATTGGAAGTCAACAATATCGTTGCATCAAATGGAACCATAACAACTTTGGCAACAGGCTCCAATTCAGTTGGTGGGGTGACTCTGAGTAACGGTGTGATCATTGCATCGTCTATTAACAATGGTGCGAACACGTTCACGGTATCCAGCCCGTCAACCGGGAACATAAACACGCTGACAGTCGGTCCAGGTGCAGGAACGGGCAATGCGATCATCACCACAGGTAAGGTGAGTTTCGGTGCCATCACCGGACCCACCACATCGAATACAATCAATGGTCTGATTATCAACGCAGGTGCAGTATCGGGTGTTACAACTCTGAACACGATAACGATCGGGGCATCTGGCAACGTGTCGGGCATGGGAACGCTGGGGTGCGGGGCAATCACTGCACCCACTGCAACGAATACAATCAATGGCGTTATTATCAACGCAGGTGCAGTGTCGGGTGTTACAACTCTGAACACGATAACGGTCGGGTCAACCGGTAATGTGTCAAGCATGGGAACGCTGGGGTGCGGGGCAATCACTGCAAGTGGCTCGAATCTCATTGGCGGTGTGACGCTCAATGCTAGCAATATCAGCACGAGTGGCAATATCAGTGCAAGTGGCTCGAATCTCATTGGCGGTGTGACGCTCAATGCTAGCAATATCAGCACGAGTGGAACCGTGGCCGCGTCGAGCACGTCTGCTCATAACCTGGGTCTGGTGAACTTCACAAATGGTGCAATCACGGGTGCAACCACAGTTACTGCGTCTGGAGGTCTTGTCATGTCTAACGCTAGCGGTGGGATTTTTCGTACGATTCCAGTCTTAACATCCGGAGTCACTGAGATGAATGGACCTCTTAGCGTTTACCTCAACGGAACGACTCAGGCTCAGATGAATCTAGCATCCAACAGGGTGTTTGCTATTAACACAGGCGCGAACGAGAATATGTGGTTCAGCAACGGAACCGGGAAACTTGGAGTTAACTGCAACGCACCTGGATATACATTGGACGTCAATGGAACAATCCGTGCGAACGGAACCATAATGTCCTCGAATATTACACTGGGTACTAATGCATCTGCCATTCAAACCGTCACGGCAAGCACCACACCCGGTCAACCTGCATCGGTGCTTATGAAGATAAATGGATTGATGTTTCTCGCAGGACAGGGTAACGGCACGAACACACAGACAATTACGTTTACGAGCAACTTTACGAATATTCCTAGCGTCGTATGTACGTGTACTTCGGCCACAAACACCACTATATATGTGACCAGTATAACACTGTCCAACTTTGTAGCCCAAGTCAATGGTAATGGATCGGCTGGCTCATTCTATAATTGGATTGCAATAGGAGTATATACTTAACACTTAAACACCCCTCTCCAACAACAAGTATGCCCCCGCGTAAGCAAGTTCAAGATGCCCCTGTAGTGTTTTCGTTACGCCTCCCTGTGGAAGAGAACACGCCCGCTCCGCAGGAACAGGGGTCCACATCGTATTCAGACATTCTCTCCGCTGTCGAGACATCGCGGGTCGGAGAGAGGTTCAACACTGAGACCATGAAGGATATTCTGACGCGGACCCGGTCACCGAAATACAATTCGGCTGCCTGCTTCTGGTGCTGCTCTGGGTTCAACTGGAAGGCTTGTGTGCTTCCAATTAGTTACGACGCCTATGAGAACATGTATGCGTGCGAGGGACACTTCTGCTCGCCCGAGTGTGGGTTGGCATACCTGTATGCAGAGCCGCATCTGTCGGATACCGTTCGCTGGACACGTCACTGTCTGCTGGCCGATTTGTATCGCAGTCTGTATACCAAGAAGGATCTGACTCCCGCCCCGCCCCGAGCCACGCTTCGTCTTTTTGGTGGTCCGTTGGACGTCGAACAGTTCCGCGAGTATCTGGCTGCGTCCGAGGATATGGTGTCAGTCGCTCTGCCTCCACTCCGTCTGCATGTGCCGACCATGAACGTGCAGGGACCTGTGCGGGATGTCAAGCGATATGTCACTCTTTCACAGGACACTGTTGAGAAGGCTTCGAAGGAGCTGCGTCTGCGTCGCACCAAGCCAGTCCACCCCGTTGGAAGCACGCTGGACAAGTGTATTACACAGACCTTTGGTTAATTCAGTATGTGGTGTTGTCGCCGTTCTCCTCCTACGTCCGAGCCTGTTCACGTGCCTCGTGCATCCATTACGTGCGAGCGTGGTGTTCTCTCTGCCCAGAACCGTGGAACTCAGGTCCAGGGAGTGTATGCGTCTCGCATGGACGCAGTTGTCCAGCACGTGACCACGCTTCCCGCCATGAAGAGTTTGCTGGCGGTGACGCAGCACGACTACCTCCCCAATGAGTTTGACCCGGTCCGCCTGGATCAGGATGTATTCTTTCAGCTCAATGATCTGAAGGTGACCGACGGTCAGTTGGAGATGGTCAAGTTCACGCTGTATTGCCACGATCATGATGTGCAGCACCTCCAGACCTTTGTGGAGACGTGCAATGCGGAATATGAGCGTCGCATGGCCAACAAGCTGGGAACGCACCGCTATTACTTTGACCAGATGATTCAGACCAAGACGAAGGGTGTGCAGAATCCTCTGCCGAACTCGCACCTTGTGTACACCAAGGCACAGTTCAAGACGAACCGGACGTTTGCGAATGTCTTCTTCGAGGAGCGGGATCACGTGCGGGATCGTGTGCATTTCTTTCTGAACCGTCGCGACTGGTATGATGCAAAGGGAATTCCGTATACGCTCGGCTTCATGTTCCACGGTCCTCCGGGAGTGGGCAAGACGTCGAGTATCAAGGCGATTGCCAATGAGGGAAAGCGCCATATCGTGAATGTTCAGCTGTCGGAGATTAAGACCAAGGCTCAGCTTCAGCATCTCTTCTTCAACGATGAGATTCACGTGTTCAACGGTGTGAACACCGAGAAGTATACCATTCCCGTGTCCGAGCGACTGTATGTGATTGAGGACATTGACGCCATGGGCGACACGGTGCTGCGTCGCGAGTGGAAGAAGCCGGTGGTCGTCAAGCAGCCGACCGGAGACCCGTTTATGGACCGCGAGAAGGAGGAGAAGGAGGTGATTGACCTGTCGTTCATTCTGAACCTGCTGGATGGAACTCTGGAAGCGAATGGCCGCATTCTGGCCATCACCACCAACTTCCCCGAGCGGATTGATCGGGCATTGATTCGACCTGGACGCATCGACATGATTGTTAACTTCAAGAAGTGCAACCTTGCCGTGCTGCAGGAGATGGTGAGGTCATTTTACGATTCAGACACTGTCGTAGACGACGAGTCGCTGAATTATAAGTGGTCGCCCGCAGAGGTCAACCAGATTCTGTTTCGGAACTTTGGCGATGTGAATGCGGGTATGGCGGAACTCAAGGCATCTCCAGATGGCGATGCAGAAGATCAACAAGTAGTATGATGTAATCAAACAGTGCAGCCTGATTGTCCGGAGTCAGCTCCATCCACCGCATCTTCATCTTTTGAAGCACATAGGAGATATCCTCCTTGTTCTCGTATTCGCTGAATGGATACTTCAAGAAGTAGTCGGCGTTCTTGGCACGGACCAGCTTCTCATGGGGAAACATGTGATTCTGCACAGCAGCAATGACTCTCTTCGGATTGACCGTGCGGCCAATGCGAAGATACGACTTTAACCTAGGGAAATCGGGATCAGTCGGAAAGACCCGAATAAGTTCATCCAAAAAAGCCTCCCACTGGTCGAAAAACAGGGAGAGGAGTTTCGCCTTGGAGTGCATTATTGTTTATTGTTACTGACGTGAAACTCCTTTGAATTCCGCATCGCGCGCCTGCTGAATCCGCTTGAGGCGAGCCCCCACGTCCTCGTTGCGACCGTCCTTGGCTCCCTCGTAACTCTGTTTTGTCGTCGGCTCCGGAGGCCCCGCGGCGGCCGGCTCGCCTGTGAGGAAGGTATAGAACAGTTGATCCGTCGTGCTGGCCTTGCCGTCCCAACTTGAGTACGCATCTGAGAACCCACCCGCCGTGGAAAAGGACCAAGACTCAAGATCGCCCGTGGCCGCAGTGGCGGATGCACCGGCCCCGGCTGCACCAGGAGCATTCGTGGGAATCTCGCGACGAGCCGCCACCGGCTTCGAGATGTACGCGAAGATGTCCTTGCCCACATAAATGTCGTTCGTGTCGGGAAGATACAGCGTCGGCACGCTCTTCAGAAACGCCGGCAGCTGTGCCCGATTCACACCTTCAATCGAAATCAGGCGACATAAGTTCTGCTTGTTCAGAGCTGTCAGCGTATCGAGGATCTGCTTGCTGTGAGCACACCTCGTGCTATAAAACAATACAGGTTGCTTGCTCATTGTGAGTCTGTGTCAAAAAAACGGATACAAAAGAACGAAACAGTAAGACAAGCAATGGCGGCCCTCATCAATACTCGGTACTCCCTCAACAACAACCGCCTGACCTGCGAGCTTGTCAAGGTTCCGATTCCCTTTGTCAATGCTCTTCGACGCATTCTGCTCGCCGAGGTTCCAACGGTCGTGATTCGCGATGTGGTGATTCGCGAAAACACGTCGCAGATGATTCACGAGATGTTGAAGCACCGCGTGGAGATGCTGCCGATTGCCGTGACCGCGACGGAGGGCGACGTGATTCGCGACACAAAGTTGACCCTTCGGTTCATGCCTAGCCCGGAGACACGCGAAATCACGACAGATGACTTCGTGGTGGCTGGCCCGCGGCAAGCTGTGCTTCTTCGTGACCGCGACTTGGACACGCCTCTGTATTTCCTGACCTTGAAGCCGAACGAGGCCCTTCACGTCGAGTGTGGACTAGGGCTGGCCATGACAGGGGAATCTCAGGTGTGTGTTGCGACCTTTCGCAACCACATTGACGAGCAACGGGCAAAGCTTGACCGTGATTCCTTCATTCTGAGTCGGCCCACCGAAGATGTTCGCATCTTTGACAATCACTTGATTCAGCGGTCGTATGTACGCGACGAGCAGGAGCGGCCGAACCACTTTGACCTCACAGTAGAGAGCATCGGTGTCCAGCCAGCCAAGGAACTGCTTCGGACAGCTGCGACGGTGCTGAAGAAGAAGGTCACAGAGTTTGCCAAGCTGCCTGTCTCAAAGGATGAGAGTGGAGCATATGTGGTGGAGACAACGACGGAGGGCCACACCCTCGGTGCCTTGGCTCAGGCGATTATCTACGAGGCACCTGGTCTGGTGGACTTTGTGTCGTATCGCATTGACCACCCACTGACAGCAAAGCTGATTCTCCAATTCAGGACCAAGAGCAAGCCCGAGGCGGTTCTCGAGAGGTTTCGCGTAGAGGCGGAGGCACTATGCGAAACAGTTCTTCAGAGTGTATAAGCGATGGACGAGTTCCTGACATTTGAGGCGACGGATGTAGAACTCATCGGAGACGTCATTGACGTAGACGAAGAGGTTCAGCGAGGCGAGAAGGTGAGGTTCTATACCCTGAACGAACAGGTGAATGATGCTTTTGAACACATGATTCCAAAGGGTCGGACCACCCGGGCACAGTTGGAGAAGATTGACAAGGAGGTCGACCGCATTCGCGATTTGTACACAACATATGTGGCCCAGACACCAGACGGATTCGACGTGGTTGCCCCAAAACGTCTTCGTATTTTTCCGTGGATTTCACCTGTAACCGACGCAAAGGGCTACGCGGGATATGATTTCGATGCTCGATGGAAGCCCCTGTTTAGTCCGGATGCGATTCGGCAGCCCAACGGGTATGTTCGCATGCTGACATCTCTGCCAACCCCGTATGCGAATGACGTGGGTGTTCCGTATCCAGTCGACACGTCGACGGAGTTTGTCGATCGTGAGGCTACCGGCTCTCGCCGGGTTCTTCCTATGTTCAAGATGAACAAGACCCGCCGGCACGAAGATGGACGCATCGATGTTGTTTCAGTTCCCGTGGATGGAACCGCTGACCCCTCGCCCTTTGTCGGATACCGGTTGAGTGCACGCGAGCTTCCCATTCCCGACCCTCTAGCCGACCACCCTTTTTTGGCATCCAATGAAGCGAGGTTTATCGAGACCACAGAGCCACTGTCCGATGTTGTTCCCGAGCTAGATGCGGTGATGATGCATGGTGTTCCTGTGACACAAGATCCGTATACGGAAGGCCGGAAGTATCTCGCGATTTACGATATCAAGTTAGAGACTGTTCCCTGGGAGCTGTGGAAGCAGCGGTTTCCCAAGCGAGAACTGATCGACGTCATGCCACCGCCAATTGAGTTGAAGCTGCCTCAGCCGGACCCTGTGCCTCCGTCTTCAAACATAATTGAACAATACGGAAATCCATACTTTCCGGGCCTGGCCTCACGCAAATGGCTCATGACGCAAGAGGACGGAGGACACCTCGTGGTGAAAATGATTCAGTCGTTGGTCGGCGATTCCGGCACGGTCGAACTTTTACCCGTTGCTGAACTTGGAGACCTTCGCTTTCCAGACGTAGACGACGACCAGTGCGTTCTCGTCGGAAAGACATTCAATGATTTTGCTCTGCAAGGTGTGATTCGTCAGATAGCACCTGGGGTAAGGCGATGTATTCCGCTGGACATTGTCAAGCAGGAACGCCACCAGATTGGATACCGAAACCGAGTCCAATGGAAAGAATCCACGTCGCGTGATCTCTTGACCGAGTACACGCGTGCATTGAAGATGTTTCGCAAGTTCAAGGACGAAAAAACAGAGGTCAAGTATGAAAAGGCGGTCTCTCGGCCCACCTCGCGGTTGCGTGAACAGGTGGTTGCCATTCTCGGAGACGAGGACAGGTTTCCGGAAGACAAACTCAAGGCGATTCAGTTGCTTACACGCGACGCCCCCAAGACACGAGTGACGGTCGATACGGAGGGCTTGTTCGTTATCTGTGACCATACCCTGGCGATTCTGTCGGGTGACATGGAGAAGGACAGGTTAGCCTTTTACGACAAGTGGACGGCACGCGTGGATGGGTCGCGGGTATGCACGGTCTGTGGCGAAGAAGTCAACAAGGATGTTCTGGTTCACCAGGAAGACTTCTCCGAGGAAGGCCGGGCTCTTCTTCATGCGAGTGCATTGGAGACACAGACCTTCCACGGTGAATCGACAGCAACCTACACCACGCAACTGCGTGGACTGAAAGACGTCTTGGATGCGGAAGATCCCGCCGAAGGCACCTTGTTCCTTCTTATTTCACTCTTGCAGGTTCTGCCTGCTCAGGACCAGCTTCTTCCGGTTCTCCAAGAAGCACGTGTGCTGGCGAATGGTCTCAAATCAAGAGATCGGGACGGGAAGGCGCGTGGAATGGTAGGAATTGCGGCCATGGTCCTTCTTCTTCAGACACATATGCCTCGGCTTGTGGCCCGCAGGTCGTTTGGACCTACTCCGATTAAGATTGATGGATATCCTCGTGACACAGACTCTGATAAGGCACCCACCGTGATTGACAGCCTCTTTACCGTGCTTCGTAAGACATTTGAGGCATACCCAACATCCTTCAAGGGTCCGTCGGTAACGGTTATGCGTGGGGTTCTCAGTGATGCGTCAACGATTCGCAAGGGTGTGATTGCTGTTCTCAAGCGAATGCTTCCCGCCTTTTCGGCAGCCTTGACTCGGGCCAAGGCAGAGGCCGCCGCCAGTCCGTCTCCCCCACCGCCAGTTGGTCTCATTCCCACTATGCTTCCGCCCGCGGCACTCGGCACAGTGACACGGTTTCCCCAATGCACGGGTCCTCGGTCGATTTGGATGGACCCGACGGCTCCGAAGATTCGTCAGCCCACTGTTCCGCTGGACCCGGTCAAACCTCGTCCGTCTACGGTTCCTCTTCCCAGGATTGTGGTGTCCACAAGGGCTGTCAGTGTTCCGGATACCAAGGACATTCAGCGTCGCATTCGACTCCCGGCGGTTGCAAAGACCGAAGGCGATTCATGGCGGACAAACTTACTCATCATCGAACGTCTGAAAAATGCATTCGGGCTTGACGTGGATGTCACCATCGACACGTCGCAGAAACCAAGTCTGTTACGCGATATCTCAGAGGGTCTGTTGAAAGAGACGATTGCGACAATTATGCGAACACCCGAGATGCGACGTGCATATGAACAGCTTCGTGAAAAGGACATTGCATTGTTCGCATTAATGGCCAGCCTCAAGGACGCACGAACGGAAACAAACACGCTTCGTGCGAAGGAACGTCACTTGTTCACAGACCGCCTTCGTGAAATGACCGATAGTCAGCGTCAGATTACCAAAGACCTGCTCGACCGCGGAATGGCCCCGTACATCATTACGAACGAAGACCGCGACGTCTTTGCACAGCAGCTCGAGCGTGAACTTGAACCGCTGCTGGAACAGGAGGTTGACATTGGTGTGGGTGCACCACGCGACGCACCTGACGACGACGAGTTCAATGTGGATGAAGGTGATTACGGAGACCACACTGCACGTGGGAATCGCGAACGTGACCGCGACATGGCGGACATCGATACGGACGGTCCAATCTAACTTACACGCCAGGGACTCGAAAGAGTAATGCCTGCCCGCCTCCTCAAGATCCACCTCACCCGCTCCGACGCCGCCGCCGCCGACGACGATATCATTTCGTTCCGCACCGTCTCCGAGCATCCCGACCTCATCAAGGTCACAGTGGAGTATGCCGCCACTGGGACGGTTGAGCACTCGGGGTTCTCCAACAGTTTCGTGTTTTCTCGCGGGGGTGCGTATGAGTATGCAATGACGCTCGTTGGGTCGCTGGTCCGTGACGACGACCCGTTTGAGCAGGTGCAGCTCAGCTCTGCCATGTTCCCGTCCGTCATCTACCGTGTGGATCATCTCGAGGAGCCGGAGGTTCGCTCGGCGATTCAGGACATTGTGTGGACGACGCTCAACACGACGATCTCCTAAAACGAACCCGTGCTTGCTAAACAAAGAAAGAGCAAATGTTGACGATCCATGGATATCAAATCCCAAAAGACAGTCGCGAACTTGCACTCAAGAAGGATCTTACTGTCAGGCCCTTCTCGTTTGTCAACCCTACATCGGGGCCGAAGTATGGAGTCTACCACGAAGATGCAAAGCACCTTTATCTGCCCAAGCACTTTGGACTTGACCGATACGGAGCCGTTCCGACCACACGCGATGTCGCAAAGACTCCCGAGTGGAACTGGCAGTTTACTGGGTCGCTTCGTCCAGTCCAGTTACCCGTTGTCAACTCCTTCTTGCTTCCCGAACCCCATGATGGAATTATCTCGCTCCACACGGGAGGCGGAAAGACGGTGTGTGCATTGTACATCGCCTCTCGTCTCCGCGTCCCTACCTTGGTGGTTGTTCACAACACGTTCCTTCGCGACCAGTGGACCGAGCGAGTGAAGGCGTTCCTACCCAATGCACGAATTGGCCGAGTGCAAGCCGATGTCTGCGATGTCGAGAACAAGGACATTGTGATTGTTATGCTCCAAACGCTTTCGATGAAGGAACTAAATGTTGACGTCTTCAAACCGATTGGCTTGGTTATCGTTGACGAGTGCCATCACATTGCTTCTGAGGTGTTTGTGCAAGCGTTACCCAAAGTTACGTCAAGGCACATGCTTGGACTGTCCGCGACGCCCGATCGCAAAGACCGTTTGATGTTCGCGATTCATTGGTTCCTTGGCCCGTTGTTGTACAAGTCGGACACGGGAGATTCGGTCGACACGGCAGTGAATGTGGAGGTCTACGAGTACCAAAACGACGACCCAGAGTTCAATGAGATTGTCACATGTAAGAGCGGTCCCAGCGAAGGTATGGTGTCGGTGCCGATTATGGTCAACAAGCTAACTGCTTGCGAAGACCGCACTCGGTGGTTGTGCCGAATTCTGGAAGACGTATCGGAGGGTGGGCGTCAAATTCTGGTCTTGTCCGATCGTGTGCAGCATTGCCAAGACATTCTGGCCGGTCTACCGGAGGATCTGCGAGAAACTGCATGTATTCTGGGAACAGCCGTCAAGGCGGAGGTTCGTGCAGAGTACTGCAAGACAAAGTCCATTCTGATTGCGACGTACTCAATGTGCAAAGAAGGCTTCGACGTGGCCACGCTGAATACGCTGATGATGGCAACACCTCGTCCGGATATCGACCAGATTGTGGGTCGTATTCTGCGTGTCGAGAAGACGGGACGTGTCGTTCATCCGCTGATTATTGACATTGTGGATCCCCAGTTCAGGCGGCAGTTCGGTGTCCGGAATTCGCTCTATAAGAAGCGGCAATACCGCATTACGAAGATGGCGTTATAATGCGAGGCGGCGGTGGGAGAGGGCTGACTGCTTGATCCAGCTCGTGAGCTGTGTCCACGAAGATGTTGATCTTGTTCAGACCGTTGGTTTCCTCGGGCTTCGAGATATCCTTATACTTTTCCATTTGATGGGCAAAGGCAGACGTGACTGATCCCGGAATCAGCGGACTCAACTCCGCCAACCGGTCATACTGATCCTTGACGTACTTTAAGAAATCACCGGGCTGCATCCGCTGTTCACGGGGCAGACGCAGCTCGACATTGATGAAGCGGTAGAGCTTCGCATAGTGAATACCGGACATGCGGTGGCCCTCGGCACGCTTTGCCCAACCGAAATAGGTGCCGATCGTGTTCAGGACTCCGATCACGAGCGAACCTACGCCGAGCGCAGTCGCAGCCAGTTGATGGTCCGAAAACAGAGATGATGAACCAGCGTTCAGAAAAGCCACTGCACCCGAACCCACGATAACCGGTAAATCAATGTACGTCTTGCGGCGAGTAAAAATGCTCTCCGCACGTTTGTGCATAATCGCCAAGCCGTTCGCCTTCTCGCCGGTCTGGGCAAAGTAATCTTCGAGGACGACCGTCCACGTAACGTTTTGTCCGATATCAGTGGCTCCAGAGTCGCCCATGGTTTGTTTTAAACGCAGCAAAACTATCGGATGTAAGAGTAATGAACTACGACCGCAACGGAACTCTTGTGAACAAGTCGACGCCAACGACTGAACTTCGGACGGTGAAGAAGGTCTTTCATGTGGACTCTGCGGATCGTGATACAGGTATCTACTTCACGAACGGCGAGTTTGTTGTATATCTTCCGCGTGTTTACGAGAAGGTTGTGTCTCTTCGCCTGATGAGTGCGGAGTTTCCTTCGCTCGATCTTTGCTACGCACACTCCTACACGAACGGATCCAATGTATCCAGCGCCGTCTATAGCGGTGATACCCACGTACACGCGAACGCACAGGGATATGTTCCAAACTATTTCTTAGTGGATATCGATGGTCTGAATAAAAGTGACGAGACCGCAGTTGGCGGTAATCGGTCGCAGTATCCCGATAGCTTCTTTGCAAAGATTCCGGCAACTACGTATCAGAAGAAATCGGTAACAACTGTCATTCCGACCACTGGCTTTATCGAGTATAACGACAAGACGAACGCGGAGAACATCGCGCAGTTCAATCCTCCAATCGGAAAGATGGATCGTCTTCGTATCCGTCCTCGTCTTCACACTCAACAGGGTAGTCAGGGATTCATCTACTGGACTCTATCGAACGCAACAACCGCCGTAGCAGACAGTACAAACGTGAACGGTGCGAATTACTGCTTGACCTTCGAGGTCGAGTATCTGGATAACGGTTTTGATAAATTCTCGTCGATGTCCACCAGCCTGACGCCTAGAGATCGTGCTTAACCACGTCACCGGGGTGACTCATCCCCGCATCCCCCTTCCTAGCGTGACGAACGTATCGAACGTGAACAAGAACATCACACCTGTCAGGACATAGAGAAACATGTCCTTCGACGACGAAGTTTCATATCCAGTCTTATTCTGCTCCACAAGGCTCAGAATACGACTGATCTTATCGGGCTGCGTGCCTATACCAGACTGGATGGCAACCGGGTTCGGCGGCGGGGGAGGCGTGAAGGTTTGTGTCGCCGGGTTCGTGTCGAGGGGCAGCGAATTTTCCGTCTTCTCAACCACGGACTGAAGCGGGGTAGCGGTTTTGAACGGGGACCCATGTGCCTCGGACAAGTCAGTGCACACAAGTGCCATTACTTTCACCTGGCAGAAAATTATGCCCTCGATACTACAAATGAAGCTCACTGGAACTGCCGAACTCGCTGTTGTCGTCGCCCTTGTTGGCCTTATCTCGTTTATGCCCACGATGCTGAGTGCGCTCGTCAGCTCGCCGATCGGCAAGGCCGTTGCGTTCGGATTCGTCGCCTATCTCTGGAAGCAGCACAATGAGCTGGTGGCCCTGCTCCTCGCGGTCGCCCTCGTGAAGGCGTGCCCGGCGTATGAGCGTATGACGGACGTGGAGATGGCCGCTGCGGCGGCGGCGAAGAAGAAGGATGAGACCTCCCCGCCCCACGGCACGCCGACGGAGAATATGGCCCAGAAGTACTGAACGACAATCTCTCCACACTAAGTAATGAAGCTCCCGGAAATTCAAATACAAACCCTATTCCTTGGCGTCTGTATGATGCTCATGAATGTGGGTTCTCGCCATATTGTGGATGAGTTCAGCACCAAGGAGGAGGAGTATCAGCGGAACATCTTCCTTCGTCGTGTGGCCATCTTTGCGGTGTGCTACATGGGGACACGTGATATTGTCCATGCACTGTTGCTGACGGCTGGATTCGTGGTTCTGGCAATGGGGATTTCGCGTTCGCATCCGAATGAAGGATTCGACGTGAAGAAGCCCGTCTCGGAGTCGATGTGCACGAAGGATCCTCCGCTCTTCGAAAACGGAAGTGGAAGCGGAACCGGTTCGACGTAAGCAACCATGGATCTCCACGCTCTCTTCCTTCGTCCCCGCCCTGACGGCACGAGCCTCTTCGACCTCTTCTTAACCGAGTGCCAGAAGTGGTATGATGAACCTGCCCACACCTTTGTGGAACTCAGAACACGCGACAACAAGAAGGTTCGCGGCGACATGTTCGAGGAGTTCTGCGTCAAGTATCTCAAGCATGTCCGCAAGCTTACCAACGTGTGGCTGTTGAAGGATGTGCCGGAGGAGCTGCTAACCAAACTGTCGTTGAAGCGGCCCGATGTCGGAATCGACATTATCGCAGAACATGAAGGCAAATATTACGCGATTCAGTGCAAGTACAAGAAGCATGTGTCGCACAAGAAAAATGTGGTGACGTGGAAGCAGCTGTCTACCTTCTACGCTCTGGTGTTGCGGACAGGACCGTGGTCGCAGTACATCGTCATGACGAACTGCGACTATTGTCGGCATATGGGGAAGAAGACTGCGAAGGATGTGTCGATTTGCTTGCGGACATTCCAGAACATCACGCAAGAGCAATGGGTGCAGATGTGTGATCTACATGGAGAGGCAGTTGAATCGTCTGCTCCGTCAGTAGCATTAACGCCCGAGCAGCTTCGCGTTGTTCGTCTCGCTCGTTTCTCACCGCAATCCGCTGCTGGAGGTAGCGAACCCTCTCTCTGAGCCCACGCAGTTCCGCGTCATTGCCATGTTGCTGGTCGACACGCGTACGACACCAAGAGTAGTGTCCGTAGACTTCCCATTTATTACGAGTACCCATCACCTCTTCAAGGGCTGCGAGAGACTTCTGTGCCTTGGCGAGTTGAACTTCAAGAGTCGGCATTTTTACTTTGTGTTGTGTTGGCTGGGATCAGTTCGTTTTCAGCGCCTCCGAGTCGAACGGGTGCGACGGCGACGGCGGGTTCCGCCTGCCTCGCCCTTCAGCACACGAATCTTACGCTCGAGCTCGTTCATCTTTTTCTGGGTAGCAGTCAGCTTGTCGTGATGAGAAGTCCTGCGCTGCAGCTTGTGCCAGTCCCCTTCCTTTTCCTTCTTGGAAAGCTTATCAAGCTCTGCCTCGAGTTTAGCAAGACGCTGCTCCTTCGTTGCGGGCATTTACATTAAACGCAGATTTAACGGTGCCGACGGGCCCTTGTGGTCCGTGTCTTCCGATGCTTGCGACGGTGTCGGCGGGTGCGGCCTCCAGAGTTGGCCTTCGTATTGAAATCTACAACCAGATCGTTAAACTTAAGTTGGAGCCTGCTCAGCTTGTCGGCCACGTCTGCACGTTGAATGCCATCTTTATCTGGAGATTCCTCCATCCTATGAAGAGACGCCTGAAGTTCTCGAATCTGTCTCTCAGCCTCCATAAGGGCTTTGACTGCTTTCTCAACCCTCTCTGTCTTGGCTCTTGCCAACTTTGCCATCTCATCCTCTGGTGTAGACATTACTCTATTACAAGCTAATCTTCACGGACTTGCCGGTGGATCCGCGTCCCTTCTTGCCAACGGACGCGGCACTGCCCGTCTGCGGTCCGCTGCTGACGCTTGCCTTGATGTCCTTCAGGAGGTCATCGATGTTCGGGGGCGGGCGGATGGTTGCTGCCGGCGGAGGCGGAGGCGGGGGTGCCGGGGCCTGAGGACGACGCTGCTGCTGGACGCCGATACGCACAGGCTTGTTCTCCGCCGGCTGCTTGGGAACCAGGTTCGGAGGCGGGGCGGGAGGCTGCGACTGCTGCATGAAACTCATCAGACCGGCCAGCGGGTTGGGAGCTGATGCGGGAGGAGGAACACTGGCCGTCGACCGCATCTGCTGAGCCTGGTTCTGCATGGCCGCACCGGCCAGCTGACGAGCAATGTCCGGGTTCTGACGCATGATGTCCTGGATATTCGGAATGGGTGCCTTCTGGGCCATCTGGTTGGTTAAGTGAACCATGTACACCATCATACAGACGCGCAGAGGAATACGCACCAGCGGGTGCATCTTCATGTTCTCGCCGTAGAGGTCATACAGCTCCTCAAAGTCATCCTCCAAATCCACCACGTTCATCTGCGCGGCTTCCGACAGACCATCGAGCTGAAGACCGAACGCCTTCATGGCTCCAACGTTCTTGGATCCCCACTCGGCTGCGGACATGCCGGTGACGAACCACTCGGAGAACTGCTTGATGGTTGCGTCCATCGACTTCTCACGCTTGATGAACTCGAGCTCCAGCTTCATCTCCTCCATCGGCGAATCAATGGTGAACCGCTTCCGCATCGGCACGCCCATCTTGCCGAGACGCTCAAACTTTCGGAGCATGTCATACTTCTCGCGCATGACGTGATCGTCCGACATCCGAGCCGGAGCTGACGGTGTCATATACGGCTCGGCGTTCAGGTTCGCCATACCACCCATGTGCGTCGGACCTGTCTCCTCAATGGTCGGCACAAGACGCGGCCCCTGCGGCGGCGGGGGCGGGGCTTCACCGCCACCAATATCGTTAAAATCAATCGTGGGAAGCTCGACCGACTCGAGGTTGGTCATGCCTCCCATCATTTTGGGATTCACGAGGAGGTCCGTCTCCATTTACTTCTCCTTTCGGTCTGTTTATGAAGGTTGGAACGCGGTAAATATTCGAAGGAAGAAGTAATGGCATCTACCGCTGTTGAACTATCCCGCGCCGCCCTGGAAGGTAGACTTGCTCCCGGAAGTCTAGGAAACGGCATTAAGGAAGCCGCCGAAAGTCGTGCTGCTAAAACTGCGATACGGGCGGCAGCTCTGAAAAATACCGGATTCAGGCCGATTCCTCTACCTGCTACAAATCCCGCACCCGGTCATCCGATGGGAACCGAATCTGAAAGCGGTGGCCGCAAGACCCGTCGCCGCTTCAAGAAGAAGCGCCTCATGTCCCGCAAGTACTGCAAGAAGACGCCGTGCCGTCGTATGGGGTTCACACAGAAAGCGAGCTGCCGTCCGTATAAGAATTGCTATCGGAAGTAGTTTACTGGGTATGCTCCAAGACCCACAAGCCCTGTAGAAATGAATCCGCCAAATCGTCCTTCTTGGGGTGCTTGGCAAAATGCTCCTGCCACACTTGAGGCACGAGTGCGCGAGCATGCGTTATGCCTGTCGTTTTGCGTCCTTTATAGCTTGCAGTTGAATCATCCACTGTCACAATGTTCGATAGCTTGTGAGTCGCTGAGACCCCCGAGCAGCGAAATCCTCGGCAGCAAAAATACATTTGAATCATTGCCTGCACGCCAAACATCCGCCGGTCCATCTGGTTCTCAATACACACCACGTCCGCTCCCTTCCAAGACTCCGACCGCTGGTCGAGACTGCGAATGATATCCGGAGCCAAGTCCAGGCACGATCCCTGTGTTGCTGACGACACGCACTTCTTCCATGTGTTCTGCTTGAGGTGGTTGTACACCAGTTTGACCAGGTCGGCCTTCTTCTCCACATCCGACGTCAACCCCAGCTCCGTCATTTGCTCGTGCAACTGATTCGCAGTCTTCTTGTTTAACTCCACTTTGGTGACCTTCTTCTGCTTCTTCGGAACATGGCGCGCACACGCGAATGTTCCGTTGGAGGCATGTTCGTATCGTGCCGCCGTCTTGCACTTGTGGCAGTGAATCGCTCCGACACCAGCCGATTCTCCCAGCACGTCAATGATGTTCCAATCTACAATCCGGACATCGGCGCGGCTGGTTCCTTCAAGCACACAATAGCCAAGATTGCGTAGTCCCACGTCGAACGACACGACCTTCATTGTTTGTTTGCTCCTATAAGTTGTAAATGAGAACCCTGTTTTCTGATGGAACCAATTCGCTGTCTCACACCGCACTTGGTATGATAAGTGTCTGGTATTCGGCTGTGGCGATTCCGTTCTTCGTGTACCAAGTCGTCAAGCATACACCTGTGAGTCAATCGATTCCAGGTGTTCTTGAGTACTTGCTTGGATACGCATTTGCATTCTTTTTTATAGACAAGTACAATGCCCTGTGATTGCGTTTCAAACGTTCCCGTTCAGCCGTTCAGGTTAAGTTGGCTGCGACGACCTACGCCGTTGCCTTCAGGAGCGATACCAGCACCGTCTTCGAGTCCGCCTTCCCAAACGGGATTCCCCGCTTCGTCAACAGGTCCTGCAGCTCCTTCTTTGTCTTAGACTCGAGCGTGTCGATGTCCAGCGGACCCGGGGGGCCGTCGACCACCTCAGGAGCCGCGACCTTCTCGGACTGCGTATCGTCCTCAACCGATGCACGGTCGTCCTCCTCTGGCTCCGGCGGCGGTGGCGGCGGCGGTGGCGGTCCAGTCTGTTGCTGAGTCATCTCGGTAAAGGCGACGACAATGCTATTCATATTCGTAAAGATCTTGGTCTGCTGCCAGTACAGCCACGCGACGGCACCTGCCAGAGCAAAGACGAGCGTGCCGAGGAGAGCAACCGCACCGACCATGGGATCGAACGAGAGTGTGGGAACATCCATTTGTGAAGATACACGACTGGATTACTGAAAGTGAAACGAGCCGACGGAAAGAATAGCAGACATTAACAAATGTCTCGTATTCTGTACGTTCTGTTGGCACTGCTCGCATTTGCGTTAGTTGCGTCCATGACGGCGGCGGCTGCGAAACCGGTCAAGCTTCCGCCCACGAATCCGTCGTCGTCGGGTGACCACCAGTTCGTGACCCCAGCAGGAAATACACTTCTGTATTAGCAATGGGAGCCTACTTTTCGAAGGACATCCATACCGTAGATATATACAAGATACCCATTAACGAAGTTCCACAAGTCCTTAAAAAATATAAAGAATCCGGACTTAGGAGGGAACTGGAGTTGATTGGAACACTAACGACACGATACGATGCGGCAAGGAGGGCTGGGCTTGGCATGACGGAAGAGGATGATGCCTTTGTAGCCAAAGGAAAAGAACTGGAACCACTGATCCGGAACGAGTTGATACGGAGGGATCCGGCACTTGCTGCACCTGCTGCACCTGCTGCAGGTGGTCGGCGTCGCAAGACTCGCCGCCGTCTCCGCACCTCCCGTCGCTAAATCTTCCGCTCACTAGACAATGAGGACCGCGTTCAAATATGCCGGCGTGTTCCTGTTCGTGTGTTTGATGATTGCGTTCTTTTCCCGTGAGCGGTTTGAATCGTCCGTGCCTCCCGAGCGGCCCTTGCATCTCGAGCCGCCGTATAGCTATGTGCTGTATACGTCTGACTAGAAATCCTCGTCGAACCGCACCGCGTCATTTCCCATCGGGCGTGAATAATCCGAGACCTTCTTCTCGAAGAAATTGGTCTTGCCCTCCAGTGAAATCAAATCCATGAAATCAAACGGATTCTGTGTTCCATAGATCTTCTGTGCGCCCAACTGGACGGCCAGACGATCGGCTACAAACTCGATATACTGGGACATCATCTTCGAGTTCATGCCAATCAGCGAACACGGCAGAGCCTCGCAGATGAACTCCTGCTCCAGCTCTACCGCCTCCTTGATAATCTGACGAATCGTCCACTCCGACGGCTTGGAGGCCAACGTGTGAAACAGGGCAACTGCGAACTGAGTGTGCAGCCCCTCGTCGCGAGAGATCAACTCATTAGAGAACGTCAGGCCTGGCATGAGACCACGCTTCTTCAGCCAGTAGATCGAGCAGAACGCACCGGAGAAGAAGATGCCCTCGACGCAGGCAAAGGCAATCAGGCGTGTCTGGAAATCGTCGGGCGACTCGATCCACTTCTTCGCCCAGTCCGCCTTGTGACCAATACAGGGGATCGTGTTGATGCCGTCGAACAGCATCGCCTTCTCCTTTTCGTCCTTGACATACGTGTCAATCAACAGCGAATATGTCTCCGAGTGAATCCCCTCCATGGCGTTCTGAAACGAGTAGAAGAGCTTGACCACTTGTGAGTCCACCTCCCGCTGGAATCGAGACGCCAAGTTCTCCTGAACAATGCCATCGGATCCTGCGAAGAAAGCCAGGACGCGTCCAATAAAATGCTTCTCGTCGGCGGTCAGCTTCTCCCAGTCGGCAATGTCCTTGCTGAAATCAATCTCCTCCGGCGTCCAGAAGACCGCAACGCTCTGCTTGTACATGCGAAACAGCTGCTGCTCGGATGCCTTGATCGGGAAGAGTGCCATTACTATACTGCATGAAAAGTGCCTAAACGAGAAAGTATGTGGATATCACAATGAGTACCACGACGAACGTTCAGTCGTATTTGCCTTATGTGTTCCGGCCTGTGTACACATGGACGGGCACGAACTTCACGACGACCTTTAATCTGTCCAACATTGATACGCTAACTGTGCGGTCCGCGAAGTTCGGTGTCATTTATGCTGGCGACATAAGCAACAATGTGTTCATCGGTAGCAATACAGGCAACTCGCCGGCAGATGTGGGGAACTGTAACGCATCGAGCAACACTGCAATCGGAATCGCATCCGCGGCGGCGATTTCTGGTTCTTCGAATTCCGAGTTTGTCGGGTTCCAGGCGGGAAGTGCCGGAAAGGTCATCTGCAACTCGGTTGTGATTGGTGTGTCGGCTGCTCTGTCGAATTCCAACGTGTCCAACAGTATCCTGATTGGCACGTCAAACTCCGCTGGTCTTTCGAACATCACCAACACGATCTGTATGGGTGGAAACGCAGGCGGAACCGGTAGCTCAAACATCTACATTGGAACGTCCAACGGTGTGGGCATGACGGGGTCGTCCAACGTGCTTATCGGACATGGCGTGAATCTGTCGACTATTCCTGGATACACACTCGTGGACGGAGTAACATCCGGGCCTAGTTTTGCGAACCAGAGCAATCTGTTCATGGTTGGGTCATCCAACAAGGTCCTCATTGCCGGAAACTTCGAGAACGGGGTTGTGTCCATCGGAAGCACAAATACGAATGCAAACGTCTGCAACTCTGGAATAAACAACAATAACATAACAAACACTGTTCCGAACATCACACTAGACGTCTTCAAATGTATGCGTGTTCAGAATGGCTTGTCGATTGGATGCGACCCAAATCAGGGGTTCACGCTCGACTCGGTTGGAAGTTTCAGGGCCCAAGACGGATACGGCCAGATATATCTATCAAACTGCTATGACCCGGTTAACGGCGTGCCTAACGGCGACCAGTCGAACTCCGTTGTGAATATGAGTTCGACGGGCGGCAGCAGCATGACACTCGACGTGCAAGGCACGGTGCGTGCATCGAACGCCATCGTTTCGAACCAGGTGTCTGCTGCGAAAGGATACTCGTCGGTACAGAGTGGTGCGGCTGGCGTGAGCCTTGGTCAGAATGCCACCATAACAATTCCACTGAAAAATAATGGACTTGTGACGGTGTTTGCGTATAGCAGTGCGACGCCTACATATGTGTACAGTGCGTCCTACCTAGTAACAAATTACATAAGCAACGTGCCCTGGACCGCGAGCAACGTCATGTCAAACGGCACGAGCAACTTATCCGTCGTCGTGTCCAATACCAATATCATCATTTCAAACAGCGTCGCAGGAAGTGTCAATATGTTCTACAATGTCACCTTCTTCCCTATCGGATGAGCTTCTCTGTCATTTTGCGAATCGAGACGGTTGACACGCCCGAGGCCGCTGACACCTCCGTCAGCCGCCCTCCCAACACATGGGAGACCACGCCGGCCACGATGGTCTTGGGTGTATGCTCCATCTCGGGCAGCTTGTTCAGGAGCAGCAGAATGGCGTCGCGCTCCGGATCGCTCACACCTAGGTCTGCACAGATACGCTCAGCAATTCCCAGCTGTGTGTTGAGAACCGACGACACCTCGCCGTCGAATCGGCTCAGACCCTTGCACATGGCTCGAATGGAGATGTGAAAGATTCCAGCCACCTCCTCGTGTGTCCGCGTGGCATCGTGCTGACGACACGCCGTAAACACCGCACCGGCCATGAGAGCACGACGAGTTTCTCCGCGTGACTTGCGAGCATCCTCCACTTGCTTGAACAAGGCACATGCATCGTGAATAATCGCCTTGGGCAGTCCGATACGAGCACACGACGCCTGAATGGCATCAAAGATACCCATCCATGAACGCTCACCGTGGCTCGAGAACGACCACGATGACAACTTCGCAATCGTCTTCGCCTCCTCGGATTGTCCGGGGATGCGACGACGCATCATCATTGAACCGTAGGATGAATCCGGGAGGAGTTCGTTCGTGACCCCGCCGGTGCGGGAGGGGTCGTCTTCGGTGTTGGAGTAGATTCGCCATTCTGCACCTTCGTCAACGATGCTCCCCAGAATCGTTCCACAAGTTGTGCAAACGCGCTCACCATCGCAACACGTAATGTCGACATGGTCGCAGTTCATGCTGTTGCAGTGGCGTGTTCACCCACCTTTTCGTTTTCTTGAATTTTCCATAAGTTCAGAGTGATGGCAATCGCTGCCAACACGTGAATCAACGCATGCGAGGTCATCTGTCGTGACCGTGATTCGCCGAAGCAGAAGGTCGAGTCTGCATACCCCCAGTGGTAAGCAATCAGTCCGTATGTGCAAATCAAAATTGCCAAGACAACTCCGTCAACGCCTGCCCGCATGGAGTTCATCAACTCCAGAACAATGACCGCCAACATGGCAAGAAAGTCGAACGGACGAAACCACTCTTCGTGAATCGTGTGCCAAATAGAGGACGTTACTGCGAGAATGGAGAGTGTTATCGCACTCACGGTCTGACCACCTGTCCACGCGACATACGCAGGCACCAGAAATGCGAATCCAGAGGCGACAAGCTCGGGCTCTTTCATTGTGTATTGAACATACTTCCTAATGCGACGGGATCATAGACCTGGGGTCGGTAGTTCGTCAGCAAACTCGGACGGCCACGGTTCATCTGCTGCTTGGCCCACATAATCAGAAGATACTCGTTATTGACCGGCCACACACTGAATCCGGACTGGGTCAGGGTTTCCAGCAGATACTCGCGAGCTTCCGCCAGCTTGAACAGCGGATACCCAAAGACGAACTTAGGAATCTCAAACACAATATAGGGTGCATCCGACGCGTGAATGGCCTGCTTCTTGATCTGAGCGTAGATTTGGGCTAACACTGGACGCATGGCGGACATGCGACGTTCACGTTGGTTCTCCTGTTCTTGAATGACGTCACGGGCTTTCAGCATCCTTGCTTTTGAGTACTAGAATGTTCCGCTCGATTGCACTCGGAGGTGGAGGTATTCGCGGGTTCTTGATTCTAGGAGGATTGAAAGCAGTGGAAGAACGCCAAGGAAATCTGAACTTCCCCGATGGTATCTACGGCTGCTCAGTGGGGGCGGTGATTGCCACCGGCGTGGCCTTTGGGTTAACGTATCAGCAGGCAGAAGAGGTGTGTATCAAGTATGTCAATACGTCGGGGTTTCTACCGTCTTTTCGCTATGCAACGATCCTTGCCTTCATGCAGAAGAAAGGGCTGTTCACACAGGACCTGATGGAGGAGCTGTTTCTTCGCATCTTTGATTCCATGGGGATTGACCTCCGTGGCAAGATGATCTCCGATGCTCCACAGAAGCTATATCTGCTGGCGTCGAACATTACCACTCAACGACCGACGTTTCTGACCGGCAATATTCCACTGTTGGCCGCGATGAAGGCGTCCTGCTGCTTGCCTTTCATCTTTCATCCACAGGTGATCCATAATCAGCTGTACCTCGACGGTGGCATCTACGCGGAGAACATGTATGATGCGGTTCCAAAGGGAACGCTGGTCTTGGATATCGCTCACATCAAGCAGTCAATTTTTCCGTCGACGCTTGAGTCTATTTCTGTATTTGATATGGTTCGAACCTTGTGGGCGGGACTGCGTTCAGTCCGTGTCCATGCGGATGCGGTGAATCTGAATATCGATGGAATCTACTTATTGGACGAACTGAAAGACGCCGACAAGCGACGCATGATAGATGCTGGGTACTCACAGACGATGCGGTTCCTTGCCAAGCGTATTCCGAAGGAACTCCATAACGTTGTCGTGAGTAACGGATTGATCGAAGTCGTAGATACCGCCTGAGGTTTCGAGCTTGATTGTCGGGTAGCCGGCCACTTCATACAACGACGCGGTCTTCGGATCCTTCTCCGCATCTACACTTACAGCTTCAACAGTGGTCTTTCCGAACACCGGAGATGTCCGCAGGTCGGACTCGATCTTCTCCCACTCGGGCATGGCCTTCTTCGAGTATCCACACCAAGTTGTGTAGAAAAAGTATAGCCGCGCAGTGTTGCCCTTGATCTCACGTTTCGGCTGCGTCTTCCAGAACCGATACACTATTGCGAAGAAGAGGACAAGGAAAGCGATCTGGACCCACATTGTTGAAAGAAGCGAGAAATTCTACGTTGTTTTTCATACCAGATACGATACGCCTCTTCAGGAGAGACGTCCTCCTTCATCTGAATCCACGCTACATCTGTGGTTTGTCGTTCGGGTTCAAACGGCCTCGGACGGATCTCCATCCAGCGGCTGTGAAAACGAATTAAGGGATGCATTGTGTGTAGAATGTAAGGTAAGAGTAAATGGAAGTCGTCGGCAAGGTTCTTCTGGGGGTCGCGATCAATTACAGTGTTCACTACGTGAGCATGGCCGCTCACAACTGGATGTGCATGCCTCATTCGTTCACGGAGATTGCCAAGGGACTGGTGGTCGCCGCGAGTCCGGTGTGTTCCACGCTCATCACAATCGGGCAGGCAACGCAAAACAACTATGCAACGCTGATTACGAGTGTTGCGACGACAATTGTTATCAACAAGATCAACATGGCTATATGAACAACCAAACAGTCACCGCGGCCGCCAGCTGAGCACCAACGTGTAAGACTGCCCGCTCAGTGCCAATCTTCTTCTTCAGAAGTGCCCAAACTGTCACGGCAGGGTTGAAGTGACCACCCGAGTCCTTGCCCACTGCGAGAATCGCGGCTGTCAGTGCAGCACCAATGGCAAACGGATTACCGACAAGAGAAATGACGGCAATCAACAGAAGCGTTCCGAGATACTCTGCGACGACGAACCACATTTATATGATAGACGGGATTTACATCTTCAGGCCCCCGCTGGGGAAACCAACCAGTCCGGCGCCGATACCGAATCCAGCACCCGTGCGGGCCGATGCACCGACGCTCGGGGCGTAGATGTCCAGGATCGCAAACGTGGCCGTCGCAACCAGGGCAATCATGCCCACCTCCGACGCCTTCAGTGTCTTGCCCGGCAGGACATACGCGGCGATGGCAACCGCGAGACCCTCCAGGGCATACTTCACCAGACGCATCAGCAGGTCACTCATATCAACACCGGGCGATGTAGGCTTAGGCTTAGACTCCATTTTGTTAAGAACGTGCGACAATTTTTACGTGCCGGAAGAAAACTTGTATCCTACGAGGACGACGGTGGTGAGCCACACACTCCACCACGGAATGTATGCCGACAAGAACCGCAGGACAACCCAGAATACCAGAGCGTGAACAAGGGCCGTCAAGATATCGCCGTGAGTGCTGCTGGGAAGAGACAGCAGGACGCCCGGAGTCAGAAGCACAAACAGCAGAGCCGTTGTCAGGAGGTCATACATTTGCTATTTTCACAAGACAAGATGTGTAGAATAAATGCCCAGTGAACCCCAGACACTTCCCAAGAAGGAGGACGACGGCACGAACATCGATTATCTTGATGAGGATCCCGAGATCCCGACCCAGAAGTACTGCATCATCTCCTTCCTCAGCCCGGAGAAGGTGATCAAGCAGAAGAACGAGTTCATGTTCGAGCGGTTTATCGAGTGGATGGACTACGAGTGGAAGATCAAGGGCATGGAGAAGTTCATGGCCTTCCTTGCGAGCAAGTACAGCCTCAAGGTGGACGACCTCTTCAAGGACGCCCAGGAGTTCACGGCGGTCCACAATGCCGACGTCAAGAAGACGGACGTGAAGGAGCAGTTCGCGGTGTTTCAGCTGAAGAACGAGAAGGAGCTTCAGGAGCAGTATGACAACAAGGTTGAGTTCCAGACGAACATGCGTGGCGTCAAGGTGCGTCGTTGCTTTGCGTCGGTCGAGGAGACTCAGATGTTCGCCAAGGTGCTGCAGCGTCGCTACCCGAAGGACAATCTGTTTATTGGCAAGGTCGGTGCGTGGCTGCCGTGGGATCCCTCGGAGCACCTGATGCCGGAGGTCGAGTATGCCGAGAAGGAGCTCAATGAGCTGATGCGTCGGTACAAGGAGAACGAGGTCAACAAGGAGATGTTCTTCGCAGACCAGCGTGAGGAGTCGATCAAGAAGCAGAAGGAGGAGAACGAGCGTCGTCGCAAGGCGAATGCGTTAGAGGCGGCCGGCGTGAACCGCGCGAACACGGGCGGTGCAGCTCAGCTGGAGGATGCGTCCATGCCCGTCCATCCTTCGGAGGGAGTCATGCGGGAGTAAGTAATTTGTTGAGATTGAATAATGCCCGGTCTCGAAGATAAGTTACTAGCCGCGATAAAGGATTATAATCCAAAAGTCGGTGGACGTCGTAAGCGTCGTCATGCTCGGGGAGGCGTAGAGGACGATGCGGCTCCGGCTCGCAGGCGTGGATCTGAATCGGCACTTGCTAAAGCAGCAGAAGCAGCTACGAGGCTCGCAGCTGCAACCGCGAGTATGGCGGAGGCCGGTCAACAAGCCGCAGACGCCGTGGCCGCTGTTCCTGGTCGGGTTAAGTCGTGGGCGGAGGCGTGCAAAGATGCTCTGGTAGCAAAATTACGCTCGGCTGTTCACGAGAGTCCCGGCGTAGTTGCCTCTGTTGCAGCTGCCACTTCCGTGGGTCTTTATGCGTTTGCAGAGGCTAATATCGGTAAGATTTTACCTCTTGCGAAGGCGATTGCCGACAAAATCTATATGGAAAGCACGATTCCCGAGCGGGCAGCAGATGCAGTTCCGGCGATGATTTTAACATTTGCTATTTTCGCAACCACGGAGTTCCTCAAGGGACATCCCGGCGTCGAAGTGGTGGACGAGGCAGAGGTTGCAGATGCGATTGCTGGAGAAGAGACTGCAGCGGCCGCAGCGGCAGAGGGAGGAGCGGGGGTTGACCAAGTTGTTGCTGCGGGATTGGATAGTCCCATATATGCTCCAGGCACCGAACCGGAATCCCCCCGGGCCGGCCGTCGTCGCACTAGGAGGCACCGCCGCCACCGTCCTTCCGCACCCACACGGAAGGCGCGGCGCTCTTCTTACGGAGGGCGGAAGCATTATACTCGTCCGCGGCGAGGATAGCGGAATGGAACGGCTGATTGTTCGCCCATAACGACGCATCGCACATGTGAAACGGCGGATGGTCTGCGGCCTTGTACCAGAACACCTGATCTTCCAGCTTGTTGGAATTCACATTGTTGCAAATCACCAAACACTCGAAGTTCTCCGTGCATTGGTCCATGAACGTGCAAAACATCTCAAACGTCGGAAACATACCTGCGTAATTCTCGTAAATCCTACGACGATTCCCCAGGATATTCTCGCGAAGAATGAAGACGAAATCCACGTTGGTTCGCAGGTTGGGCGTGATACCTAACGGATACTGCATTGTAATGATAGTCATCATGTCGATATGGCGTCCATTCATGAACACATAACGCGTAGACTCCTCCTTGATCCACGAGGAATCATACAGACAGTCGTCCAGAATCAGGAATGCACGCGGATCGATGGACGAGTTTCCACCGCCCGAATTCTTGGCCTTGTTGCGGTTCTGCTTCACATTCATCTGACGCTTGATGACGTTCATCACGATCTGAGGCGAGTACTTGTCGTGAATGAACTTGGACGGCACCATGTGTTGAAAGAACTCGTTGGCCACCTCCGTGCCGGAGATCACGGTTCCCACCGGAAAGTCGTGCTGGGTGTTGTACAGAATATCGCGAACCAAGAACGATTTGCCGGTATCCTTCTTGCCGATGACCACAATCATCGGACTCTTGCGAGAGTCAATCTCGCAGCGCTCTTTGATCTGATCGATACTGAACTTGCGAAGCTGGAAGTTCATTGTTTGTCCCGCAGAAAGTGTTCTGCGTCTGCTTACGATGTTTCATTGCCTTGCTCAACACACAATGGTGAAGGATCTGAGAACACAGTCTATTGACCTCCGACTGCACCGTGTTCCGAAACTGCGGGCGGATGCGTGGAACCTCGAAACCCCGCAGCCGTTCTTTCCGTCGTTGGAGCAGCTGTTCAAAACAGAGAAGTTGACCTCCATGTCTGAGTATGGTATCAAATTCCCCGAAGAAATTGAGTCCGTTGTGGATGCAACCCATATCAAGACCACGAAAGGCCAGACGCTCGACGTGCATCGCAAGACAACCATGATTCTGTCCCCATTCAAGACCATGAAGGGTGAGTACTCGGCACCCGGTCTGCCCAAGCCCGCGGAGACTGCCAAGGGATATTCCGAACAGATGCAGAGTCCCCATACAGCTGCGTATGTGGGTGCCTTGGCATCGGCGGTTCTTTCTTCGTCGGAGTGCATTCACTTTCCTCGGGTATACGGCGTGTATGTCGCAATGGCGACGAAGCACGAAGTGAACATCTCCGACGACTATGAGGATTTGTGCGACCGCAAGTGGTTCGTTGACAATATTGGAAAGACCTTCGAGCTTCGCCTGCGGGGTGCAGGTGGTGATGCCTTCACGCATACGCGTGGACAGCGGGCTGCCGTTCAGATTGGCGACGATGTTGAACTGTTTGCCGAAGACGTGATTGCGGACCCGGTGGCCGAGCCGGTTACAATGGGTGTTGTGGAGGAATATGAAATTCCATCCGAGTCAGAGAGTGATGACGAGGAATCCGACGAGGAAGACGTGTTTGATATCGAGTCGTGCGGATGCTCTGAGACCACCGAGGAGCAGGAGTCGATTTCAAGTGCTGAAACTGAGGATTTTGTCTGGGCAACCTTTTCGGGGGTGCCGGTTGTGACGACAGTGATGGAGAAGTGCAGCGGGACGTTTTATGACCTTATCAAGACGAGCAACGACCCAGCCCACCACACAGCGTGGGTTGCTCAGATTGTGTTTGCACTTGCGTACGCTCAGCGGACGTTTGGCTTTGTTCACAATGACCTCCACGGAAACAATGTGATGTACATACCGACAACCGAAGAGTTCGTGGCCTACAAGCACCATGGAGTTACATACCGCGTGCCTACCTACGGCGTGTTGATTAAGATCATTGACTTTGATCGTGCAACCTTCTCCGTGCGTGTCACCGGAATGAAGGACAGCCGATTCTTTATGAGTTCGCAGTTCAAGCATGACGAGGAGGCGGCGGGACAGTACAACACGGAGCCGTTCTACACAAATACGCATCCGCGTATTCCCCTGAATCCGTCGTTCGACTTGGCTCGGTTTGCGTCAAGTGTGTTCTGGGACATGTTTCCAGATGGACCGAAGCAGGAGACGACTCATCCACTGTTTGAGATGTTCAAACACTGGACGACGCTTCCGGACGGCTCGTCTGTCATCTTTCGCGCCAAGGGAGACAATCACGACCGATACCATGGCTTCGATTTGTACAAGGCAATTGCGAGGAACTTGAAGGAGTCTGGTGTCCCGCGGAAGGAACTATTGAAGTTCGGTCAGTATGTGGGAAGCGTATCGCTGGGAACGAGTGTTCTTGTCATCGCGGAATAGTTTACTTCATGCCGAACGTCTTGTACACAAGCTTGTGCGTGAGGGCCCACACAACGCCAAAGACAACCGCGTGCGTGAGAGCAACCGTCGTCCGCGAGCCACCCGGCGGCAGGGACAGAAGAACACCCGGAGTCAGAACAAAGAACAGCACAGCGGCATAGATAGACATGAACATTTTGTTTACTTCGTTAGAAAGTTTCTAGAAAGACGGTTTGCCTGTGAACATGTCCTGCACGGCAGATACCATGGGTTCTGCGGCATCAGCACCTCCAAGTGCATACACGATTCCGCCAGTGAGAACGCCAGCCGCACCCCCGACCTTGGCCGCATCTGTCATATCAATCGGCTGGTCCTTGCCCCGGCGATCCATTGCATACAGAACAATCGCAACTACCACCACAGCACCCACGATCATACCATACGTGTACAGCTCAGACGTCATTTGTTTCGCACACTACTTTTTTCTATTCACAAATTGAGCGAGACTGTTTCCTTCGGCTCGAGCTTCACGGAGTCACTCTCGTCGCCCGACTCGAATTCCGAGTCGTCAAGCTCCATCGTCTCGCCAAGAGAAATGGGCGGAGGTCCGTCCGATTCGTCGTCATCGTCGTCGTCAAACTGGACGGCCTTCGGCGGCTCCTCCACCAGAGCCGGGGCCGGGGCCGGGGCCGGAGCCGGAGCCGAGACGGGAGCCGGGGCCTCTGCCGGAGCCCCAGCCGGAGCCTCCGCTGACTGACTCTGAAAGTATGCACGACTGATATCCTTCCACGGAATGAAGCTGTCAATGACCTCGTTCATTGCATCTCCAATCATTGTCTCGATATCACGACGGTTGCGAGCCTGTTGCTCGGACGTCACGCCGACTGTCTTGAACATGTATGCGGACGACCACGCAAGACGGGCCGCCTGGTTATACAGCCGGTGGACAAACGTCTTGACCGACGGGCGGGTAAAGTCAATGTCCACATGTGCCTTCTCAGCCTGCTGAAGCGTGGCGAATGCACGGATGTAACTGACAAACACACCAAGCAGAAGATCCTCGAGATACTCGCACTTGGACGCGAGGGTAATACGATCAACCTCCTTCTGAAGCGTATCCTGGCTCCACTTGGGAATCTGCGTTAACAGGTTCTGAAAGGTCTTGAGAATCTGATCGGGCTGTCCATTGCGGTCGCACGCACCCTTGGCGGAATCGTAGATACTCCACAGACCATCCGCAACGTGCGGAACAAGCACACGCGTTAGGTTCTCGCGAAGAGAGGACTTGACAAACTCGGTGCTCATTTGTTTACACGCGAGTCAATGAGTTTCACTAAACCGACGCAGATGCCGACGTTCGTGCTTATCCTCATGATTCGCAACGAAGAGAAGATTCTGAAACGCTGTCTGGAGGCAGTGGCTGACGTGGTCTCTGCCTTCTGCATCTGCGACACTGGGTCTACGGACGAGTCCTGTGCAATTGCCACCGAATTCCTCAAGACGCATGACGGGTGTCTCACGCACGAGCCATGGAAGGACTTTGGATATAACCGCACAGTGAGCTTTCAGAACGCACAGACGTACTTGAAAAAGACTGGATGGGACCTGACGGATACGTTCGGCCTGTTGCTGGATGCAGACATGGTGTTCGTTCCCGGAAACTTGAAGACCCACCCGCTAGAACGGTCAGGCTATACGGTGATTCAGAAGGCGGGGTCGCTTGAATACCCGAATGCTCGTATTGTTCACATGGAGCATTCATGGACGTGCCGCGGAGTGACCCACGAGTACTGGGATGGGCCGACAAAGAGTCTTCCGCTATCCGTGTGTTATATCGACGACCGCAACGACGGTGGATGCAAGGCGGATAAGTTTGAGCGAGATGTTCGTCTTTTGGAGCAGGGCCTCATTGACGAACCGGACAATGGACGGTATATGTTCTACCTGGCTCAGACCTACAATGGTGTCGGAAAGCTGAAGGAGTGCATTGCCATGTACAAGAAGCGGATTGCCGTGGGTGGATGGGAAGAGGAGTTGTGGTATAGCCAGTACATGATTGGCAAGTCGTGGTTGGCCTTGAAGAACATTCCGAAGTTCGAGCAGTGGATGCTCAAGGCTCACGAGCGTAGGCCATCACGTGCGGAACCCATGTACCAGCTAGCCAAGTACTTCCGTGAGAACTCGCAGCACCACAAGGCGTATCACTATGCGCAGGTTGGTCTGGGGATTCCCATGACAACGGATGCATTGTTCGTGGAGACCGATGTGTACACTGGGCTGTTTGAATACGAGGCCACGATTCTCTTTTATTACATTGGTCAGTGCCGCCGGGGCCTCGACGAGTCCGTTCGCTACCTACTCAAAAACCGCCCCCACCAGGAGAATGTATATGGAAACTTGCCCTTCTACATTGAGCCACTGACATTCCCGTCCAAGGCTCATCCGATTGACCGCGATCTCTTTGGCGAGGACTACCATCCCACGTCCGTCTCCCTCTTCATGAAGGGCGGAAAGGTGTACCACAATGTTCGCTTCGTGAATTACTCCATCAACCCGCAGACAGGGTCGTATCTCATGAAGGAGGACGGTGTGGTTCGCGAGAACTCGACGGTGCGGACACAGAATGCCTTCTATAATCCTGAAACAGGTGAAGTCACCAAGATGCGGGACGACTCGGTCACACTGCCTCGCAAGCCAGGTGCACATATCGTGGGGTTAGAGGATGTTCGCGTGTACACCAATGGAGCGGGCGAGACCTGCTGCACCGCAACCACGTGGGAGTACACCGATAAGATTCGCATCTTCCAGTCCAAGTACGACCCTATTCAGGGTCTGTATTCGGAATGTCGTATTTTGGATTCGCCGGGTAACCAGGAGTGTGAGAAGAATTGGATTGCCATCAACAATACGGACCATATCATTTATGGATGGAACCCTCTTCGCGTAGGCACGATCCGCGGCACCGACTTGGCCATTCACACACAGCACGAAACGCCGTGGTACTTCAAGCACTTCCGCGGGTCGGCCGTGACATTCCAGCCGCCTCAGTATCCCGGCGAGACATGGGCGTTGGTCCACACGGTCGAGTACTGCCAGCCTCGGAAGTACTTCCATCTCTTTGTGCGGCTCGGTGAACAGTACAGAGTAAAAAGTATCAGTCGCCCCTTCGTCTTCCGTGCCAAGACGATTGAGTACTGCATTGGCTGCATGCCCGATCCCGCCTTCACCACGCTGACGTGCGTCTTTTCCACCATGGACGACAATCCGCGTATGCTTGATATTCCAGTGGCCAGTCTGGAATGGATTCAGGTGTAGAGCTGACGCCATGACTCGTTTGTCACGGCGGCGGTGTCCTTCAAGATGTGGCGTGCCGTCTCCACGTCCAGCACGCACGGCAGCGTAATCTTCTTGTAGAACACATAGTCCTTCGCCGTCTTCTCATCAGCAATCCGGAGCAGGTTGATGCGAGTCACCAGCGACTCCACCGCCCGAATCAGTGTGCGAACACCCTCCTCCTCCTTGCTGAACTCCTCAATCAAGTACTTCACCGCATCCTCTGTCAGGGTCAACTGGCCCGTCAGCTGAACGCGGTCCAGAATCTGCGGCCACACATACTTGGTGAGAATGTTCTTCTTGTCCTCCGCATTGTAGCCCGAGCAAGTGATGACCTGCATGCGGTCGCGCAGAATCGGGTGGACCTTCGACTCGTCGTTGAAGCTGAACACGAACAGACATTGGCTCAGGTCAAAGTCCACGCCAGCGAAGTACCGGTCGTGGAACTGAGTGTTCTGCGACCGATCCGTGAGGTGAATCAGCATGGACACAATCTCATCGCCGTGCGATGTGGTCGAGATCTTGTCCAACTCATCGAAGTACAGAACCGGGTTCATGCACCGAGCCGTCATGAGAGAGTCGGCGATGCGACCGCACATCGACCCCTCGTAGGTGAAGGAGTGGCCGACAAAGTTGGCGGAGTCGGAGGCACCACCCAGCGAGAAGAACTCAAACGGACGCTGGAGAACCTGGGCCACACCGTTCTTGGCGATGCTCGTCTTGCCCACGCCCGGAGGTCCCTTGAGAGCAATGACATTGCCCAGCGACCCCGGACTGGAAATCCACTGGGCGAGCGTCTGCATAATCTGCGTCTTGGCCGTGGACATGCCGTAGACAGCCTTGTCTAGCATGTCGCGGGTGTTCGCCAGATACTTGGCACACGGCTCAGGACCATCCGACAGCTTGACTGGGAGCGTGACCATCTTTCCGAACGGAATGCGAAGGAACGACTCGACCCACGTCCGAAGCTTGTATCCCTCCGAGCTGTCCATCTCGTTCAGGATGTCGATCTTCTTGATGACAGCCGCCTTCAGCGAGTCAGGAATCGGCAGCTCGAGGACGCGGAACTTGAACGGAACATCACCCTCCTCAATGAGCGACGACAGACGCTTCATCTGCTCATTGAGACGACGACGCTTGGACTTGGACAAGTCTCCGAAGTACTCCTCCTCGTCGTCATTCAGCTCGATGGCCGGTGCGTCTTCGCGAACCCTGTGACCACCGCCCCCAGTATACTTCTTCTTGAGATGGCTGATGAACTCATCCTCCTCGGACTCGTCGTCAGAGTCTTCGGTCTCAGAGTCTCCGATTTGAAGTTGTGCCTTACCGCTGGCAACCGTGTGGATGTGCAGCTGAACACTGACCTTGGACCCCTTGGGAAGCTTGATAACAGGAGCCTCGTCTTCGGACTCCTCTTCGGACTCCTCCTCGGACTCGTCTTCAGACTCAGACTCCTCCTGCTCATAGTCCTCATCCTCAGACGAATCTGACTCTGACTCGGCCTTTAAGGTCTCGTCCTTGACCCACGTCGTGTTGGCGGCACGCTTACGAAGATTGTAACGACTGGGCATCTTGCTGCCTCCCAAGAAAAAACAAAAGGCATCCGTTTTTTGACAGAGTATACTAATGAGCGAGCTTGCGAGCATCACCGATATCGCAGAGAAGCAGGCCAAGATGCTTGCGGCCCGGGATGCCGAGGCCCCGGCAATCAAGTTAAGCACCACGATTGTTGAAGCGTTCTTGAAGTCACACCGCGTCCTTTGTTACGGCGGCACGGCCATCAACAACCTACTTCCGACAGAGGATCAATTTTACGGCCCAACCGAGACGCCCGACTATGATTTCTTCACGGAGACTCCGCAGGAACACGGCATGATGATCTCGGATCAGCTTGCGGCCAAGGGGGTTGAGAGTGTGGAGATGAAGCCAGGTGTCCACCTTGGAACCTACAAGGTGTTCGCGGACTACCACGGCGTGGCGGACCTGACGTTCATTGCACCCGGATTGTTCAATCATCTGTGGAAGGAGAAAATCACGCGGCACGGAATTCACTATGTCCATCCCAATTTCCTTCGGATGTCCATGTATCTGGAACTCTCACGTCCCGAGGGTGACATCTCTCGCTGGGAAAAGGTGTATACTCGGCTGATGCTTCTGAACAAGCACTATCCCATTCTCTGCACGGATGAACCCAAGGAACCGGACCAGCTCTCCATGGAGCAGAAGAAGGATGTGGTTCACATGCTGAAACACCATCCGATTGTGTTGCTCGGGTTCTCTGCCGTGTCTCGTCACGAAAAGAAGGCGGTGTGGTATACACCCGTCTCTCTGCTCGCAGAGAAGGAGGAGATTGAAAAGCACACGAAAGGACACAAGACGGTTGTCCACGAAGAAACCGACATTCTTCCAAAGCGAACGGATGTTCTGGACAAGGACGGTGCGGTGATGTACCAGTTCTATGAAACACAGGCATGTCATAGCTACCACACAACAGGTGACGGTCTTCGCATCGCGAGTATTCCCACTACGCTGACGTTCTTTCTGGCCCTGGCATATTCGGGTGCCTCAAAGGACGAGTTGACTCGGTTGATCTGCGTGGCCCAGCGACTGGTTGAATTGGCGGCTGACAAACCGAAGCGAAGGTTCGCTCTCTTGACCCCAGCAGAGTGCTTGGGTAAACAGAAGGAGTTGCTTGATATGCGTCGTGAACGCGTCGAGCTGTTTGCCAAAGTGGGAAAGAACAAGGAGTCGGCTGATTTTTTGCAGTATTTTTTCACCTACAACCCGAAGAACGACAAGACGAAACGGTCAAAGATATCCGCACTTCTCAAGAAGACCCGTAAGGCACGCCTCAAGGATACTGCAGAGTAACGGGGATTGTGTTCGGAACGGTAACCGTGGTGCCTGACCCATTGACAACCGTGCCTGTCGTCATTGCATACGGCTGCCCAGCAACCGCGGCACACTCGCGGAATCCCTGTTGCACTTGAAGAAGAAAGTTGTAACTATTCTGAATTCCCTTGGAACGATACGCATTCACACCCGAATATCCCGAACCCGCAGGAACGTTCGTAATGTACGCAAGTCGAACCTTTGTCTGTGTAAGCACGTCAGACGCATCGCGAAGACGCATGCCTTGAAGTCCACCAAACGCAGTGCCGCTTTGTCCTCCGGAGCTCATTTACTACCCAGTTACATTTTATCGTCCCGTATACCAGGCCACATCAAAATACTGTCCGGAGTCAGGACCGCGAATGAGCGAGACCGGAGGGGCGGCCGCAGCATGTGACATGATTTCAGACGCAGAGAGTGCACGAGAATAATAGGTCAGCCCACCGACTTGCCCGTCGAATCCATTCGTTCCTCCGATGGTTACGGGTGCATCTTGCTGCTTCGGAAGCTGCGTGAGCGTATGGTGCCGACGCAGAAGACCGTTGATGTACACGTCGACGGTGTACTGCGTAACCACAATAGCAATATGAATCCACTTCTGGGCCGGAATATTGTCAATCAGAACCGATTCAACCGCACCGTATGTAGCGACTTTGACAAGAATCGACCCCGATTGACTCGACAGATACAGTCCGGGACAGTCGGCCCGATTGAACACTGTTCGCTGTGTGCCGTTCTTGTATGTAAAATCATTCACATCAAACCACCCTTCAAAGCTGAACGTTGCACCCTCGGGCTGGTTGTTTGAGCGAGGAAGAGTGGCCTTCGACGTATACGCAACCTTTCCATTCTGCGTTCCACCTTGCAGTGCCACGGATGTCGGGTCGGTTGACGTGGAGGCATTCCACGCAGTCACACCCAAGAGAGCAAGTCCAAGTCCTCCAATTGCAACCTCCATTGTTCCTTACTTAGAAACAAACCCTCTCGAAGTGAGACGCAGACCTCCTGCCTTCACCTTGGCTGGCATCAACAGAATCTTGATCCATTCCTCGTATGTGTGCGTCTTCTGATATTCGATCGCCTGTGGAGGCACCGGACGTCCCTTGATATTGTAGTTGTAGTGAATACGACTTGGGTCGGACTGCGTTTCCTTCCGAAGAATCCCGCTCTTGGCAAGGTCGATGGTCCATTTCAGATCTTCACCTCGCGTGGCGTCTTCGAACTGAACAAGCTTTGCAATTTCTGCAAGCATCGGGTTCAGATGATTGGGTGGACGCACAAACACGCCGTCTACATACAGTTTCCCGGTGAGGGGAATGTCAATGCTGTGCGTGAAGGTGTGTTCATCCATCTGCCCTCGAATCCGCATCACGTCCTTCTGCTCTGTGAAACACGCCAAGAAATCCTCGAAATACGCATCCGTCACCGAATCGTCATCGTCGATAAATGTCGTGTACTTCCCCTTGGCATTTGCCAGGAGAAGGCGGCGTTTCATGCCCACGCTCATTTCACGGTTGTCCAGTGCTTCGTTGATATCAAGACGCAAGCCCGGGCAGATGCGAGCAAATTGTTCGCGGAGAGTTGCCTTTAACGCTTCACACTGAGTCCGCCGTTCAACCAAAGTCGGAATCAAGATTGACAGGTCAAACTCATAGGCCTTCCGCGAAATATACGTTCGAAGGTCTTCTTCGAGATACCGGTTGTTTCGCAGATAGAGCGAATCAAAGGCAACCTTGTGTCCAAGCAACGGGTGGCGGTGACGTATGATACACGTAGGGTTGTAGATTGTCTTTGAGCGTAGAGTGGTCTTGCACAGGTCGGTAAGCTCTGTATCGCAATAGAAGCTCTTGTACTCGGGTGCATAGATTGAACCGAGTCGTTCATACATGGTGCGTCCGTACATTGATAACGTGTTCAGTTGAGTCCCTTGAAACCCGTCATTGAACCAAAGAATACAATCACGGTCGGGAGTCATGCTCCGTCGAATATATTCATCGTATCCGCGAACCTCGGGAATCATGTCGTCGGACACCAACACAATGATGTCCCAAGGATAGTCTACCTTTTCAACATCCGCATTGCACGCCTCGATCTTCGTCGTGCTTCCGCCATAGTACAGTGCGTTCCATGCGAACCGACGGATGACACTGAACAGCTGTTGTTGAATGTCATGTCCGGTCATGGTGCTATCGTCCACATCGCATGAGACGACAACACCAATTAGGTCTGGCCGAGCAGCCATGCCGAGATACTGTTTTAGCGTTTTTATCAACTGGTCGGGTCGCGAGCGGCTGGGGCATTTCAGAAGAATTCGCGACATTACTATTTGGTAGAAGAGAACCAACTCGATATATCCGAACTCGAACCGCCCACGACGTCCTTACCAGCACTGTCCTTGACACCAAAGACAAAGGTATATCCGAACAGCGAGAGATTGCTCAGCTGAGAGGCAGCAGCCGGTGTCGAACTCGAGCATACGGTGCCTGCACCAAAGAACGCACCGGCATCCGAGGACTCAATCTTGTTCGACGAGCTGTGGACAGTGCATACCGACCCACCAAACCCACCACCGCCACCAATGATGAGCTTGCCAGATGCGGGCATCGGGACACCGTCAAGCACCGCAGACTTCTGAAGCCGGCCATTGATGTACACGTCGACATTGCGATTATACACCGTGATCGACACTGCGAACCACGACTGTAACGGCACGTTCTCAACGGTCACGACCTGCATTGTTCCGCTTCCTACGTTGACAGTGTTCACATTCGTTCCCGATGGATACAAACTGATCGCGACTTGAAGGGAATTGTCAGTCGGGTGAAGCGTCACGGCCGGAACGCTCGTGCCTGGATTGGTTGAGCTGGTCTGTGAAATGACCGGCTTGGGTTGTCCGAACTTGTATCCCCAATCCTTGATGTACATCCAAAATTGAAGGCTTGTATTTGAACCTGACACAACCGATGGTATGGTTGACCCTACCTTTGCATCAACCTCGGTGGGAGCTTGGTCGGTGGCCACTGCGGCTCCTGCTGATGGTCCTACATACTTGCTCGCCACAATAACAAGCGCAAAGACGACGCCAATCGCGAGGACTGCACCTAAAATTCCCATATAGTTGATCGGTTTAGGTCCCGTGGGTCCCAGTTGAAGGGCCAGTCCGGGCGGCCTTGATGCAGACGATCCCATTATTTATGCTTTACAAGGGAAAGGTATTCAAGATAACAATGGAAAAACGAACACTACCTATACAACGGACTCAGGTGGCAATGTTCTGTAATAATTGTGGAGAGAGAGGTCACGTGTTTAAGCACTGTTTACAGCCCGTGCTGTCGTGCGGTATCATCTTGGTGAACCGGGCATCTATACCGGTGGACCCGAACACCGTGCAGGTCTTGATGATCCGAAGGAAGGACAGCATGAGTTTCGCGGAGTTTATGCGGGGAAAGTATGATCCGTCGGACGAGGCGTACGTGGGTCGACTCTTTACCAACATGACTCTGCAAGAGCAGACGGCGGTGGTGTGCGAGCCGTTCGACGTCTTGTGGAATCAGTTGTGGGGAGACGACCACTCGTCTCCGGAGTACATGTTCTCGAAGGACCGGTTTGCTCGCGTAGACCGTGAGGCGGCAATGCGAAACAACATGTCAGTGTTCAAGGAGCCGGAGTGGGGATTTCCGAAAGGTCGGCGTGTCCGCACGGAAACCGACGTAGAGTGTGCGATTCGTGAGTTCAATGAGGAGACCAATGTTCCGCGTGACGCATACACGCTGTTGAAGGACATTGTCTTGGAGGAAACGTTCATGGGTCTGAATGGAATTCAGTATCGCCACATTTACTTTGTTGGATTGCTGACAGCGCCAGACCGTGTGAATGTGGGTCAGAAGATGACACACATGCAGCGACGTGAAATTTCGGGAATTGGGTGGAAGACGTTTGACGAGTGCCGTGGATATGTTCGCCCACACCACGTCGAGCGAATGGCCATGCTGGACGTATTGGAGAACATTGTCAAGACGTATGAGAGCAATTAATCCGGACACGCCGTGATTCCCAGCTTATCCATCCCTGCTGTCTGAACACCGAAGAGGTAGTGGAAGATCTCGCTAATGACCAGCCAGATGGCAAAGTGAACCCACACGTTGCCCTTGAAGAACCATGCCGACGGAACAGCAAAAGCAAAGAAGGTCACAATTGTGTCCACGATGGAAATTCCAGACACCCTCCACTGCCGAAGATAGCCGGTGCCGGGTGCACCTATGATGTTCGCATACGGACACTTGCTCATTGTATCTACGCAAACCTAAAACGTGCAAAGTACACCGTAATGCAGTAGGCCACGACGCTCAGCACAAACACCCACCACCACACCGGGAACACGGTGGCCTCCTTGTCCTCCGTTCCAAATGGACGGATCCGCCCTTCACGCCCAAAGGCGACGGACGGTTTGATGTACAGGAAGGCCGCCATCAGGAACAGGTAGATGGACACCATCCAGATGCGGTGGTTTTTCCGTGTCAGCGGCTCCATTACTTACGGGAGCGACGAGATTTCCCGTGCCGAGAACGGTGACGACGAGTGCGACGACGGCCACCGGACATCGAGAGCCTCTTGCTCTCCAGGAGAGCCATCAGACTCAGGGCACCCTCGCCAGATTCATTAATGCCGTCTCCTGTAATCATCCACGTTGTCTTACCGTCCGTAGTTTTGACTGTAAGAGTAGCCTGCTTTCCGTCAAACTTAACCTGTTGCGTCTCAGTGCTCATTTGTTCATACCTGCGATAATTTCAACGCACCACAAGATAATGAGCTTCGTGCTTCCGAACCGGAAAGCGTTCGCGGACTACATCACTCGCATCTTCCTGAAATACCGGAAGGAAGACCGTGACCCCCTCGACGCTGAAGACAAGGATGCCGACCTGTGCTTGAAACAGTCGAATGCTCGCGAGATGTTTCCATACCAGAAGCTGATTCGCGAGTACTTGATGATCGAGACGCCGTATCGTGGCATTCTGCTGTATCACGGTCTGGGGTCCGGCAAGACCTGCACCTCCATCGCCGTTGCCGAGTCGCTGATGAGCTACAAGAAGGTTTGGGTTCTGACACCCGCGTCGCTGCAACAGAACTATCGGTCTGAACTGCGAAAGTGCGGCGACCCTATCTACGCCTTTGAGCAACACTGGCGTGAGAAGGCATTGAATGAGCAGTCCCGAGCCGAGGCCAAGGCATTGTCCATCTCCGATGGATTCCTGGACCGGAACGGCAAGTTCTTCGTGACGGTTGCGGGTGAGAACCCGAATTACAAGGACCTGCCCAAGACGGCCCAGGATATCATCAAAGCCCAGATTGAGGACATTATCGGACAACGCTTCAATTTTATCAACTACAATGGTCTGTCCAGCAAGAACATTGACACATTTGTTCCGAAACCCGACGCCGAAGGAAACTTCCCTGCGAATCCGTTCAACAATTGCGTGGTCATTATCGACGAGGTTCATAACCTGATTTCGCGTATCGTCAATTCCTCTGAAATTGCTCGGCGTCTCTACGATGCAGTGTACAAGGCCACCGACTGCAAGATTGTCGGGCTGTCAGGCACGCCTGTCATCAATCGCCCCAACGAGATTGCGTATCTGATGAATCTGCTGCGTGGACCCATCGAGCGAATCACCATTCCCTTCGCCAAGGCTGCGTCGTGGGACGAGGAGAAAATGAAGACGGCATTCAAGGCTCTGCCCGATGTGGATACCATCGAGTTCAATGCGGTGAAGAAGTATGTGCTGATCACTCGCAACCCTCCTCATTTCCGGTCGGTGTACAACGAGGCAGGTGACCGCATTGCCGTGCAGTACAAGAAGGACATTCCCTTTGTTCCTCTGGCCATGGACTGGGTCAAGACCTGGGACAAGAAGATAACCGGAGAGATTGGTGCCGAGATTGCAGTTGAGCGTGTGACGACTGAGAATCTGGAATGCCTGCCCACCAAGTTTGAGGAGTTCGCAAGCACATTTCTCGATGGACTGAACATCAAGAACCCTCTGCTGTTCGGCAAGCGTATCCAGGGCTTGGTGTCGTATTTCAAGGGTGCCGATGAGCGGTTAATTCCCAAACGCGTGGAGGACGACAAGATGCTAGAAAAGGTGGTCATGAGCTCTGAGCAATTCACACAGTATCTCGACGTTCGCTTTCAAGAAATCAAGGCGGATGCGAGGAAGGCGTTAAGTATGAACGACGACGGCGGGTCGTATCGCGTCATTTCTCGGTTAGCCTGCAACTTTGCAGTGCCTCCCGAGTTGAAGGCCCTGACCAAGAAGGTGGAGACAGAATTCAAGGAAACGGATGTTCCCGACAAGCCTGAAATTCTGGCGGCCTTGAAGGCTCAGCCGGACAAGTACTTGACGGCCAAGGCGTTGGAGCAGTATAGTCCCAAACTGGGAAAGATGTTGGCAAACGTGGAGGCGACCCGCGGTGCCGGTGCTGAGTGGCCTAATCAATTCGTCTATTCGCAGTATCGCCAGCTAGAAGGACTTGGTGTGTTTGCCGCCATTCTGGATGCGAATGGGTGGCAGCCGTACAAGATCACCAACAAGAACGGACAGTGGCAGGAGGATGAAATGGCCGACAAGCCAGCCTACGCCTTCTTCTCCGGCGAAGAAAAGGAGGATCAGCGTGAGTTGATGCGTCAAATCCTCAACAACCGCTACGAGAACAGCTTTCCGCCTAGTTTGAAGACGAGCATTGAGAAACGCGGTAAGAAGTTGCTGTGCATGCTGATGGCCACGTCAAGTGGTGCCGAAGGTATCACGTTAGCCAATGTCCGCCACGTCCACATCATGGAGCCACATTGGACTCCGGCGCGTCACGACCAGGTTATCGGTCGTGCCATTCGCATTTGTTCACACGCGACATTGCCGCTCGACCAACGCACCGTCAAAATCAGTCTGTATATCTCCGTAATCTCGCCCACGCAATCCAAAGGTGCTGATGGACCGAACGTGGTGGCCGTTCGCAAATCCGACGTGGAGTTGAAGCGGTATGAAGGTGAACCAGCTGTGGAGACGTTCATGTCCACGGATGAGTACCTGTATGAGAAGGTGTATGAAAAGGACAAGGTCAATCAACGGATTTCCATTCTGCTGAAACAGTCGGCAGTAGACTGCGAAGTCCATCGCAAACTCCACTCTCGCGAGAAGCCGGCTATTTCGTGTATGCGGTTCGACACGACAGCAACGGGTGAGGATCTGGCCTTCAAGCCGAACATCAAGTCCGATGACCTGGACGAGACGTATTTGCGCAACATGACGCGGAAGAAGCGGCGGTTGCAGAAGCTGAAGATCAAGGACATTGTGTACTTCATGGATCCGGACTCCAAGGAGATTTTTGATGGTCAAGCCTTTGAGGACAACCAGCGGCTGTTACGCATCGGCACCAAGATCTCCGAGACGCAGATTAAATATTGGCTTGGGTAGAAGAAATGGAAGCTCGGCGACTTCAATTCGAAGAAATGCTTGGGAGAAATATTGGTAAGGTCGTAGAGTTTATAAAACAAAACTTCGACGATTTTCCTCCTGGCGAGGGGGTCGCTGTACCTGAAACCATCTGGATGATACATGGAATGGGTCCATCGAACTCGAAACCGGAGTTAAACGTGTTTTTCGTATCTCGTCGAGGCATGACCCATCAAATATTGGGAAAGGTAAGGGGGAAGAACGGAGGTCCCTTCGAGACTGGACTATGGAATGGGGGCAAAATAGTATGGACACCATACGGTGAGCCCCAGCCAGCGCCCCCCGTAGTCGTCGAAACACGCACGGTGCCGCCCGGACAGAGGGACCCTGTGTCACTTGAAATCATTACCGATGGTATGGAGATGGCTGACTTCAATAAAGAATATGGACATCGATACTATCAACACAGTACAGTGAAGAGGCTGTTAAAGGGTGGTCTACCCGGTGCGACTGGTGAAATGGTAAGTGACGTTAAACCATACATTGCAAAGATTGAAGGAACTACTAAGGTCACACTCGATGGCAAAAATTATGACCTCGTGGCTATTTCACCCCACGCGTATCACCTAGAAAACGCCAAAGGAGAAGTAATCAAAGAATACGACGACACTACTTTGGATGAAGCTAATCTCAATCTTGTTGGTGGTGGTCGTCGCAAGTCGCGTCGCGTTAAGAAGCGGCACGTAAGTCGGCGAGCCAAACGCCGCACACGTCGCTCCAAGTCTTGAACTTCATCTCCAACGCCCGAGCCTGCATCGTAACATAGTTCTCAATCACCGCATCCATCGCGTCGGCCACGTGATTCGGGTCGAAGGACGGTGCACTCAGGCCCAGAGGCATGGCTGCCGCCTGATAGACGAGCGGTCCCGGACGAATGTACTGCGCCACGGTGGTCGGAAGGAAGGAACGATACGACCCCACGTCCGTGACAATCTGGGGGGCACCCGTATACAGATGCTCGAGCTGGCATAGACCGAAGCCCTCGCCGTCTGACGTATTGATACCAACATCGGACATATTGTAAATCTGGTTGATGCCCTCGTCGCTCAGCGTGTTAGGCGGGGCCGTGTCCACAATCGCCATACGCTTGGCATACACATTCGGTTCCAGACCCGCACGGGTCAGCTGGTCGTGGAAGATACGCTGAATGTCATAGTGAGCACCCTTCTGCGGGTCAACCGTTGTCACCATGAGAAGCCAGAGCGGCTTATCCGGATGACGACGCAGCAGCTCCACGAATCCCATGATGGTCAGATCCTGACGCTTCCGCTGGCTGTTGCGATTGGCATTGAGGAAGACAATTGCCTCTGCCGGAAGACCCACATTCTTGCGGAGAGCGGCACGTGTTGCCAGCGGCAGACGAGAGAAGATGGTCGAATCGATTGCATGCTCCATCACGCCCGGAAGGGGAATGTCTGTGCCATACTCTGTATACAGCTTCGCCCACGTATCCGTGAAGCAATAGACCTTGTCGGCCGCCTTGTTCAGCTCAGCCATCAGCGGTGGAGCGATGCCGGTGTACACCTGATCCACGTACAACCACAGCTTGTACGGCGTCTCACCCTTCTTGTACTTCATGGACTGGATGAACCGAGCGATGATCATCGGATCATTGTAAATCATCACCACGTCCGGTCCGACCATCTCCAAGTACTCGTGAATCTTGTTGAACCCAAATCCCTCCTCCTTCGGGTCCTCGTTGGCGGCTGCATCGTAGGCCACAATGCCCTCGGGAACCTTGCGGATGTTCTTCCGCTCGGGATGGCGCTGAAATCCAAAGTGGAACGTCTTGACCTTCGGGGCAAGTGTGGCAGCCTGGGCCAGAAGATTGGAGACGACCTTTGAGTACCCGGTGGTCTGATCAACGTGAGTGCTAACGAGAACGAACCTCATTTGAGTGTATTCTCTCGGATGTGTATAAATAGAATGCAGGTCAACTCTGCCCAGGATTATCTGTCCTACCAGAAGCGTCGCATCATTTCCGCTACGTTTACGCAAGACCCTCCTCCTGCTCACCGGAGGTACAATTACGTCGCCACAGCTGTGTTTGGAAACAAGGCGGCTGTATACAATCGCTTCGTTGCACCGGCTACGCTTGCTCCCGGCACAGTTCCGGGTGGTAAGACGATCACATCCACATGCTGTCTGGCTACCGGGGGTTCTTTGGTCTAAACAATCGTATAGATAAGATACAATGCCGGGCGGTTTAATGCAGTTGACCCAGGTGGGGGCCCAGAACCAACTGATTAATGGTAACCCCTCTATGACCCATTTCAGAGCCGTGTATCGCCGGTATACGAACTTTGCTATGGAATCCGTTCGTATGGACTTTTCCTCGGCACACCTGGACTTTGGGACAACGTCCAAGCGAACACTGAGTTGTCGCATCGATCGGTATGCACAGTTGCTCCACGACACGTACCTGTTTGTGACTCTCCCTGACATCTGGTCGCCGATGGTCGCAGTGTCAACGTCCCCAGATGGCTATGACCCCGGATGCTCCGCGGTTGGCTACGAGTTTCAGTGGATCAAGAACATTGGATACAACATGATTGACCACGTGGACCTGGTCGCGAACAACGTGGTCATTCAGAGCCTGACCGGCGAGTGGTTGAAGATGTACTCCTACATGACCCACGATTCTGCCAAGCGCAAAGTCGTGGACCAGATGGTGGGCAATGTGCCTGACATCTATGACCCTGCGAATGCGTATGACCGGGTCAACCAATACCCCAATGCTGTCACACCGGCTGCACTTCCCACAACCATGCCATTCACAACCATTCCCGAGCCGTCCATTCGCTCTCGTCAGCTCGTGATTCCTCTTCACTTCTGGTTTGCGGAGAACCCGGGTATGGCTCTGCCGCTGGTCTCGATGCAGAACTCAGAGACGTACATCAATGTAACTTTGCGTCCTCTGAATCAGCTGTATACCGTGATTGATGTGGCCCCCACGAGTCCAACCTATGGACAGCGTATCCAGCCCACGGGCTCGTATCCTATTGGACTGTTTCTGACTCCGCCAACCGTGACAGGTAGCTCGTCGTCCGCGTCAATCGTCACCTTTTTTGCAAATCCGTATCTGGAAGGCAACTTCATTTACCTGACGGACATGGAGATGAACCAGCTTGCTACTGCCGACCAGACATTTCTTCTCAAACAGGTGACCCATGTTCTTAAAGAGGGTCAGTATGGTGCGAATACCGACCTGGAAATTCCCATGTTCAATATGGTGACACGTATCGTCTTCGTTGCTCAGCGGTCAGACAAGTTGACGACAAACGACTGGGACAACTACACGAATTGGTCCAGTTCGAACCGCGCTCCGTTCTCGGGTATAACCCAGAGCAAGGGTGATATCCTGTATTCATCTGGACAGTATCAGGTGACCTCGGTGTCTCCACGCGATGCCATTGTCGACGGCCAGCTTCTGTTTGATGGCAATGAACGGTTCAAGACGAAACCAAAGGCCTATTTCTCGCTTCTCCAACAGTACAAGCATACGACAGGTGAGCAACCGTCTACGCTCCCCGGTGTGTACATGTACTCGTTTGCCCTCAACAATGACCAGTATCAACCCAGTGGTGCAGTGAACGGATCCAAGATTAACAAGGTTGTGCTTCGTATTTCTTTGCAGCAACCCTTACCGGTCAGCGTGGCATCTGCGGCACAGGGCGTAGTCTGCGTTCTGAAATCAACTGCACTCAGTCAGAACCCAGTGATCATTCCACCGGGTGATCTTCTTCCCCAGGCCGATGGCAGTTATCTGTACACCCCCGACCAAGTCATTTCGATTGTTCCCTCGGTTGCGAATAACAACATCATCTTTTTGTACACGTATACCGTCGGTGTGTATGTTGAGTCCATCAATTACCTGCGTATCGTAAGCGGTCTTGCAAATCTCGTATTTGCTACTTAACAATGGGTGAGGTCAAGTTGACGAAGGCCGAGTACATTGTCGGCACGCAGACGCTCGATGTCATGGATCTCCTCAACAAAATCAAAGCTGAAAATTACGGGGCAATTGAACTCCCGATGGCCAAGCTGGATGAAGACCTCCGGAAAGACCATCGCATTACAACGCCCGCGGATGCGGAAGCCCTGCGGTTGACTCCACCTCGGCTCGTTGTAGACTATACGGATGAAAAGGGCATTCCCCACCACATCGAAAAGGTTGGGGCTGCTCAGGCTGCACCGATTCCTCCCGCAAAGGAGAAATTCGAAAACGACGATGGAGTTGCCATTGGTAAGCGGTCAGTGCTTGGCCGCCTGATTCAGACTCCATCTGAGATCTTCAAGGACATGGGAATGTTCGCAGCAAGGGGTTCCTTTCTCTTTGGATTCGCACTCTTCTGGACGGTCATGGTTATCTGGACATATACGCAGTGGACGTACATTGGCATTGAACTCACGCCGTTGAAAGGAGCTGCGGGAGATCCGACCAAGTACACCACGGAGAACCTTGGCATCTTTGCCAAGTATGTCGTTGGTCTGACTGCACTGGTTATGGGTGCCCTTGCTGCACTCTGTGAATATTCGAAGATCAATGCGACGATTGCCAAGTATGTTGGAGGTGTGCCTGTATACGGATGGCTGATGCGTGCGATCATGACAATCACAAGTGGGTTCGCGCCGATTGCGGGCCTCTTTCTTCAGTTGATGATCTGGTTCACAGTGGTTCGGCCGATTGAAGCATTGAAGAAGAACCCTAGCCCAAACAGTCTCACGATACCAGGCATGGGCAAATCCTTGGTATAGAGTAAGGATGCTGATTCAACTTCCCTGGTTGGTCGCGGGTCTGTTAAGTGGATTCGTGATAGGAACCGTGTTTATTCCACCGACACGCAGGTCGGCGAGTCTCCCAAAACCCGGTGATCGCAGTGTGTTTCACACAGAGACAGGATGTGTTCGATTCGAAGCGACCGAGGTTCCATGCACTGCGGAACCCGACTCACTGAATCTCCTCGCATCTCAGAAGTAATGAAGGTGCCGATCACCAACGTGCTTCATCGTGGAGCACCCTTCTTTTCCTTCATCATTGGACTGGGGTTGGCCGTGCTGCTATTCCACCGCAGTTTCGGAGTCATCAAGACGCTTGCCATACCGGTCAGTGAGGCCACAAACAAAACCGTCAAGGTGGATGGAAAGTGCTACCGATACCGCGTGGAAGACGCGGAATGTGAAATCCCGTCTAGTTCATAAACAATGGAAGGGTCTACGTCGTTAGATGCTCTCCTCCCGAGTCCCCAGGGTCCGCAGTCGGCTCCCCCCGTGTATCCCGAGGCAAGTGGACCAGGTCCTAGCACCACTGGGTTCGCTCCGTCGTTCAAGCCGAGCCTCCCGGCCATGACCTTCATGTTTCGCAACCTCCAGCTGTATGTCGCCTTCTTTCTGTCGACATTTGTTCTGTCCTTAGCTACGCCGCGTAACCTGCTGCTCCAGTACATCCCGTCGGCGTACACATCGAATGGCGTGGTCAGCTATCAGGGTGCCGCGGTGATTGGCGGTGCGTCCGTGGTTCTCGCTCACTTTGTGAATGTCGTGATCACAAGCTTTCTCGGATAGTGTGAACACAAGATAATGCAGTGTCCGCCAGCGTGGGTCTATCCCCGTATTCTGCTTGGTGCCGGACATCAGCTAACTCCCATCTTTACAGCGAAGTATAACATTACCCACGTGGTCAATTGTGCATTTGCCGATGATTGTCCAGAGTGGTGGAGAAAGAGGCACGCAGGTCACTATGCGGAGCTGAATGCGGTTGATTCGGTGGCTGTGCGGATTCTCGATTGGTATTCCGAGTTTGAAACGTGGATGCTATTGTTCTTGCGGTCGACGAATGGAACGGTCTTTGTTCACTGCAAGGCAGGTATCAATCGGTCGGCGTTTTTGGTCTTGACGTTTGTCTGCAAGAACTTCGGCATTGATTTCCGAACGCTGCTATCCGCGGTTCGTAAACAGAGACCGATTGTCTGTGACAATTCTGCTTTCATGAAACAGGTGGAAGACGAACTATATGGACGTGTTCAGGGTCCGGAAAACGCGGGAAGCGGACTCCACGTCGATGGGGACGCTTGATTCCCTTCATCAGGACATTGTATCGGGATTACGTGATGCAAAGACCCACGACGATGCACTTGAAGCTGAGCTGAATACCTTGCGTGGTCGAGTGGAGGCGTTGCGTGCGTCCAATGAGATTGCGGATGTTGTTACGTGTTCCGGATGGGAGGCCCGGATACGAGAGATCGAGACGGAGTTGGCACAGGCGAATCCGATGGAGGACTATTACATGAAAAACATGGATATCCTGATGGAGTACTACAATCGCCCCGATGCAACCGCCCAGCCCGCACAGACGCCCAAGGACGCAACCACGTTCATGAAGTTCTTTGCAGTGTCAGGTCCGTCGGAATCAATTGGCGTATCGAAGAAGCAGATGTTCGACGAGTATGTCGCCCGCATGAAGCTGTCCAACAATCCAGAGGCCACGCAGCTGATGACGGAACACTGCGTGGGATGCAACGTAGCTCGTGAGGAGATTAGCTCTGAAGGCATTCTGGTCTGTCCGAAATGTGGGTCAGAGGAATATTCTTTGGTGGTGTCAGACTTTCCTTCGTTTCGCGACCCGCCGAAGGAGCGGAACAATTACGCGTACAAGAAGATCAACCACCTCAACGAAATCCTGAACCAGTTTCAAGCCAAGGAGTCTACAATGATTCCGGAGGAGGTGATGAATGAGGTGGTGCTGGAGATCCGTAAGCGTCGCATCAACAATATTGCTGATCTGACGGAGAAGGAGATTCGTGAGATTCTGAAGAAGCTGGGGCGGTCGAAGTACTACGAGCATGCGGCTCATATTCTAAGCAGACTGAACGGCAACCCGCCACCCACCATCACGCCCGAGATCGAGGAGAAGATTCGGGCCATGTTCCAGGAGATTCAGGCGCCGTTTCTGCTGTACTGCCCGAACGACCGCACGAACTTTCTGTCGTACTCGTATATCTTATATAAATTTATGGAACTGCTTGACATGGATGAATACCTACCCTATTTCCCGCTCTTGAAGTCACGAGACCGCTTGATCGCCCATGATCAGATTTGGGAAAAGATATGTCTCTACCTTCACTGGCAGTTTATTCGGAGCGTTTAATAAACGATGGCTAGCCCGACGAAAGACGATGGATACTGCTGGCAGTTTGAAGGCATGAAGGGTCAGCCACCACTCAAACCTCCGCAATATCTCGGCAGGTGTGTAGGTTTCAGGCTGATTGGTAATCCCAACGACCCTGACCCCGAGTGGACGTTCGAGAGGAACAAGAAGATAAGCGGACTGGGACTTATATTTGGAGTGACTGAATGCGTTTTTTCAGAACCCGACAAAGAAGAAAAACAACGACGTGCAAAGGAGGCTGATGATGCAGCTTTTGCGGCGAAATTGGGACAGGGTCGCCGTCGTCGTAAGACCAAAAAGTCCAAACGCCGCTCTCGGAAAACTCGTCGTAGCCGTAAGTAATGGCGTGCGTGGTCGAGGGGCCGCTTATACCCGGCACACACGACGATCGAATCAGAGAACTAACCGCCCTAGCGACAGCACAACAGGAGGATCTATCTCCCGAATACCCGGATGGAGAACCTGCGAAAAATACGCGGAGTAAACTGCAGATACATCCGTTTGATACGATGATTACTCCGTGGAAGTCTCAGTTTGGGAACGAAGCGAACTTGCATTTTGTTGCACATGCCGGTGTCACAATCTGTGGTTGGTTAGCCGCACAAACAAAGGAGATGTACAGCCGGAAATATATATACCTATCTGAAATCAGCACTCGTCGAATCAAGGATAAGCTCTACGGTGGAGTGGGTACACGACTACATGACGCACTCGTGAAATATGCGATAGATAATGGCTACGACTTCATCTACCTATATCCCGTGAATAAACATGTTGCGAACGTATACGTAAGATGGGGATACACACCGCAGTCAGAGGTTCTTCGTCATCAGTTTTATGTGCTTCCCGGAAAAGAAGGTCCGACTGCTGCTATGATAAATTCTCTCCTCCCCCGTCGTCAAGATGTGGATGTTATACAAAGAGTACGGGAGGTACTCAAAGCTGAGTTCGACAAATACCGGCGGACTGTATTAGCCAATAAAGATAACGTCGCCGACGTCGAAGTACTACTGAACCAATTTGAGCAGGAGAATGCCGACGCCGAGCTTCCTGAACGCGCGCGTAGACAAGAACAGCTCGAGGAAATTGCGGCTGCCGACACAGAACGTTTGAAAAATCAACGAGATGAAATGAAGAGGCTTCTAGAATCCATGCCAAAGCCGAAAGGTGGCGGCAAAACCGCCCGGAACACGCACCGTCTGCGGTTCTTTCGCAAACACCGCCTTTCAGTTCGCGGATACTCGCTGGGGGAGTTGTCCAAGATCTCGAAGGTCCCGCAGCCCATTCTTCGCCAGGTCTACGATCGTGGTATCGGTGCCTATAAAACCAACCCCACCTCCGTGCGGATGAAGGGCACGTTCCGAAAGGGCGTGAAGGCTCCGTATTCCAAGAAGCTGAGCAAGGAGCAGTGGGCTATGGCGCGGGTCTATTCGTTCCTCGATGGAAATCCGAAGCACGACACAGACCTGCGGCGGAAAACTCGTCGCCGTCATAAGTAAATGACAGACGAGTCCGAGTTAACGAAGAAGATATCGAACGACACGATCGAGACGTATTACTACGTGATCTTCTGGGTGGTGGCAGTCTCGGCCGGTCTCGTGGTGCTCTTTGAGCTGTACATCATGACCGTGTCGCCGAAGCGTGGATTCTACATGTTCCTGCGTTCAGCCCCTGCGTTGACTCTGGGCGTGGTGAATGCACTGTTCCTGTATATCATCTCGGCACGTGCGTTGAAGTAATCTCGGGTATGAACAATGGCCGAACTGACACTGCCGGACCGCGTATCTCGTTTGGAAGAAATCCTTGCTGGACAGATCGACGACTACAAAGAGGGCTGGGTTACGATAGCACAAGAAGGAGAGGAAATTACCCTTCCACCAGGCACATCTGTTCGATACGGAGTAGCTGGTCATTGGTTAGAGAAGACATTTGGAACCCAAGAAGGACAGATACATTCAACGTCGGATCTATTCAAGACAGATCCTGCTCCCAATAGGAGGAAGTATGTCCAGAAAAAGATTACACAGCGGCCCCTCCCCGTACAAAGTGGGTTAAGTGCGGCTAAGTACCTTCGAACCCGTGAGGTTGCAGGTCGTCGCCGGACCGCCAAGACCATCCGCATGAAAAAAGGCGAGTATCTTCGCGAGCACCACCATCTGTTCCGGGTGCTGCGGAACCCTACGCGGCGTGCATTGAACGCTGAACTGCGGGCTCAGAAACGGGAACTGAAGGAGAGAGGGTTAAAGGGATAAATTCATTACTAACTAATGCACTGGGTCTACGTCCTCTTATCTGACGACGGCGATATCTACGTAGGCGAAACAAGGCGTCTTTTTCGGCGTTGGAACGAACACCAAACAGGACGCGGTGGAGCGAACACATCGAAAGGAGAATACAACACGGTGATTGGACTTTACAGTGTCGCCGCCAACCGTTCCTTTCAGCGATATCTCAGAGACAGGGCGGTCTGGAGATGCGAACGCTACTGGGATGACGATGTTGGAAAGGAAGAGGCACTCGAAATCGAAAATCTGATTACCGAGCGATACATTGTCGACCGCGGAATCGCCGACCAGGACGTGAGGGGTGGACGGTATACGACCGAGAACAAATGCGAGAATTTCTGCTTCGGAGAGAGACTGACTACATACGAGCGCGATAGACCGTTGTGCAAGTGCGGATATCCGTGCGAAGTGAAGATGAAGAAAGATACTACCAAGATATACTTCGTATGCCCCGTCCCAGAATGGGTTGACGGTTTTACAACGCCGGATAAGTGCAACTTCTGGCAGGAGTATCTTCCATATCGTCTGCAGAAAGAGGAAAATAGTTTGAGGAAGCCCACTGCTGCCGAAGCGTTCGCAGACTGTGATGATTAAACCAACTCCTTCGCATTCAGCCGCCTCTCCCATGCGAACAGCCAGCAGCCAGACTTTGTGCACTTCTCGATTACACTCTCCTTCAGCTTCTTGCGGTCACGGGTCGCCATCTCGGTGTTCAGTGCCTCCAAGCGCCTCATCATCTCAGCGACGGAGATCTTATTTTCCTTTGTGATCCGAGCAAAGTCGTCGAGTAGAGAATTCTGCTCAAAGGCTGGGCGATGAGAATTTGGACTTGTCGACTTCAGTAGAGCATACTTCTTACAGAATGCATCCCTGGCTGCAATCAACTCGGCAAAGTCAATCGGCTTCTCAGCGATATACAGCTCTGCAACCGATACAGCCTTGTTCAGACGGCGGAACTCCTCCTTGAGTTCCTCGTCATTCGTGTTCCACATCACATCAATCAGGATGTCTGCGCAGTCCTCGATTCCCTTGAGCGCCTCGCGGCGGTGATTGGACTCGTAGCAGACGATCTTATTCTTGACATCTGCGAGGTGGATGATGCCATCCGCCCGCTTAGCGCGGAGAATATGATCGTGGATCTCCGCAACCCGTTCTGCGTCAGGGTCGCGGTTAAACTCCCACTTCTCAATCGGGAGTTGGTTGAAGAGCTTGACTGGAACCCACCAAATCTGGTGATTCGAGCCATGCTGGATGCCGGGAACGTTGTTTTGACGAAGGAATGCGTCGAGAAGAGCCATTTTGATCGATTGCTGATACCGATTTGGTGTCAAACGACGGATCCGTTTTCTACTTGTCCCTGCACACTTCGCAGACAGCCCGGTGCTTGTCCTTGATTTCCTTCCCGCAGTCCCCGCAGGTCTTCACGTACACCTTCGCCACAGCCTCCTTGAGATTCGCGACAAGCTCGTCTGTAATGGACCCCATGAGCATGAGTGTCTTGGGCTTGTCGCTACCCGAATTGTCTGCATAGGATAGCCACATCCTCCCGCGCTGAAACCACACGTCTCCTTGATCCACGTACTCGGGGTCCAAGTAGCGTGTGTAGTACTCAATGAACTCGCAGATGACCTTGTCTGGAGATACATCCTGATCGCCGTCGTAGAGGTCGGACTGCTCGAAGATAGCGATTTCGTAGGACATCTTAACGCTAAAAACGGTTTTCTGTGTAAGCTGTGGATCCGTTTTCAACGCGAATTCCGGCATCGGCGTTCGTGTTGCACGGCGTAGAAGAGTTTGAGAGATTGGCGTTTGCAGTATCGGCAGACCCAGACCGGTGCACGGCCGGCGAGGAAAGTTCGAACGTCCATTGCATCGAAACCCAATTTTCGTGGGTGGTCGGGATCCGTTTTCAGGCACACTGCGTCGACAGACAATGCCTACCGTACACTATACAGAACTCAGAGTGCCCGAGTTCATAGCTGATTTCACCGGACGAATTCGCATGACTGGTTTTGATGATACAAAGAGATACAGTATCGCCGAGTGTAATCGGGACTTTGTTTGGCCGCCTGCTTTGCGTGAAGGGCTTGTTCGAAGTGTCCTCAACGGGGATCCCCTGCCGTCTTTGATCCTCTGTAACAATCAACTCATTGATGGGGGGAATCGAGCCACAACGCTGTGGCTCTATCAGAATAATAGGTTCAGAGTAGACGGCAACAACTTTGCCGACTTAACATTCGATCAACAGGCAGCTTGGAATATGTGTGCGATGCCGGTTACGATGATAGAGGGTGCGACGGACGAGGAGAAGTCCGATTACTATGAGAAGTTCAATCAGGGAGTTACGCTGACATTCGGGCAGAAGCTAGAGAACAGAAAGACATATCCAATTGCCGCTGCCTCGTTCGATCTTATCGGTCATGGCCCACTCCAGGATCTAATCCGCCGGGTATGGAGTCCCGCTATAGCGAAGACGAAATCGCGTGCGGAGGTCACGTTCGCGTATAAGGTATTGACCGCCTCGATTCGTGGATCGGAGTATTTTTATCCAACGTGGGCGAATGCGAGCACGTACATCGCAGAGACACCTGCAAACGCGGTGAATTACGATCACCTGCGTGATATATTGACAATCATCAAAGATGTTGACCCAACTGGAAACTACGACCAAAAACGTAAGAAGTTCTGCTTTGAAAAGTTTATCGGCGCTGTCATTCACGACTCGTGGAGAATGCGTGTTAATGGCGTTCATACGCAACCATTCATTAACAAATGGACGCGGTTTTTTGAGGATGCATACGACGACGTGTTAACAATTCGTCAGCTTAGGGAGTTGTGTTCGTATAAGTCGATCAACGTTGCTGCGGGTTCTCGTGCTCGCAATGTCGCTACATCTGAAAATATAGATGAATACATTCGGGGCAGATTTGTATTTACAAACGTTGTAGATGAAGATGACGACGATTGATGCCTCTCGTTTTCAGGTAAGGCAAAAAGAAACCACAATGCGGCAAGCATATGCAGTCTTCTGGATGAATGCCAATGGGCTAACGGGCATTGGGGAGTACAACCTCGACGAACAGACTCTGCGGAGGTGGCTGAGCGACCTGCGGTATAGGTATCCTGAGATGCAGCACTGGGGGCAGCTACCTAACGGAGATAGGTACGTCGAGATCCCCCCGATCCCGCGTCATGAGCCTCCACCTGTTGGCACAATTCACGGTGTCATCGGTTAGGTAGCGTAGACTGATTTCACGAACTAAATCACGAGGAAACCACTTCCCATCGGGCCGAGTTCCCGTCAAACCCCGTTCATACTGCCGCCTCTGCCGCAGAATGAACCTGGCCTTCAACTCCTTTTTCTGTGCGTCGTCAAACCGAGACTCATTGTAGTACGTGAAGGATTGCCCGCAGGTGGTCGGAGGATCCCAGATACGAAAGAAGAGACCATGCGGCGGGTCTGCGTGATATACGTCTCCGCCGCTCGTCGTCTCCGTTGTGTTGAAGAACCGAACCATGTCATAGCCTGCACCATTGACGAAGTACTCGGCGAAGGTTGCCCTGAAACGTGACGAAGACGTGGGCCCGAACCGGAGGTTGGAGAATCCGTAGTATCGCTTGCCAGGAACAAGGGAACGGATGTCGACGGGAGGTCCGATAGGACTCTGCATTTGAAAAGTGGTTTGGTGTCGTGTGGGCCTATTCGTTTTCACCACGATGTCTCCTTCTCGAGACGGCGATTCTGAATCTTTTCCTCCTCCGTTGAACCCCAGCATACGCGAATAGCATAGGTTGGACTATTCCCCATGTGGCGAATCTCCGTCGTAATGTCGCAGTTAGGAAAGTGTTCCTTGGTCCAATATAGCATCGTATCGAACGCAATACCCAACTCCATTGACTTTGAGGAGGCCTGACTTGAGTTTCCCTCTTCTGCGACGCGGAGGACTTCCTTGTAGAATTCCTCCGCAGCCAGTTGTCCCTTGATCTCTTGTGCGCGGCGGGCGATGCGTGCCTTCTCAGCGACGGCAGCGGCGTATGCATTCTGAAGTTGCTTGCGAGTGAGAGGCTCCATTGTAAAAAGGGTTTGGGGTCGGGGGTTGCAGATCCGTTTTTAGCGGATCCACCATCCCTCTGTGTGCTTGACCTCGTAGCACCGGTCAGCAGTGTGTTCCGTCCGGCCACAACGACTGCACCAATCCTTAGGCGGTGTCGCATCCACACTTGGTGGGCGACATCCTTTCTCGTGTTGTTCGCACGCATACCGGTTCGGGTAATCCGACACGCACCACTGACACGCCCAGGACGTGTTTTGAGGCTGCGTGCAGTCCTTGTGTCCGTGTCCGGTTGCGTGACACTTTGTGCATGCGTCGGCAGGCGCGTGCATCTCGAAACGAAGAGCCTGTTCCAGCTCATCACTCAGCCGCATCTCTCCAAAGTCGTAAGGGCGAACCGCATCAACACCGTGCTTCTTCATCAATGCCATTGTTGTTGTTCGCACATCGTTGGCACTGGTAACCGGCCGGGTCTCCACAATGCGGACGGGGTTGTACACACGAATCCACGGCGGTCCAAAGCCGCACGCATAGTACGCGTAGGTGTGCTCGACATCACGAGACTTGCCGACGAAATACTTCCCGCAGGTGAGTTCGAGAACGTAGAGATACTCCATGGAAAGTGTTTTTGTTGGCTAGACTGCATTCGTTTTCTCAGAAACGAGGAAGCTCGTCGTGAAGGAGTTTCCAGACCTCCTGCTTCGTCTTCTCAAACAGCTCCTCAGACACGACCCCAAGCATCATGACTGATATGATTGGATTTGCGAAGGAGATGAAGTGGCGAGAATGATCGAACACGGCTTCGTAGTAACTCCCGTTGAGTCCCATGTGTCGATATACGTCGCGGGCGAAGGATTCGGCAACGTCATACCGGTCGACGATCTGACTGGTCCTGCGCTTGTTCTCCACAAAGACGACGATCTCGTAGCCGTTCATTTTAATGTTGGACTCTCCCGCTCGTGCCTAATTCGTTTTCTGGGGAAATAACAATGAAGGCGTACCAGGTGTATTTCTTCGTTTTGAAGATCATCGTGCTTCTTCAGGTTGTGCTGATCGCAACAGGCCACAAGGTGAAGGAAAGCTCGTTCTTCGCGGTCGTGGACACGGTTTTCAAGGTATCGCTCGGGCTGTTTCTTGGCATCTACTTCTGGTTGTTCCGTCCAAAGGGCATCGACTGGGAAGACGGAATCATCGTGTCGATTGGTGGATTTCTGATTCTGTCCGATATTCAGTTCGAACCACTCATGCAGCTGTATAAGACACGAGATGAGGGAATCAAATCACTTGCGCCGACCGTATAGTTTCCGAATGGGAATATGCGACTGCTTGAAGACAATCTCGTCCACAATCTGAAACGTGTCCGTCACTGGCACAAAGGCAACTTCGTGATTCAACACTGTTGTAGCCACCGCCGTATCCGGACACTCACGACCTATGAACCGCAGGGCATCCTGGTAGGTCTTGATGGTCTTCATCTGGCTCTTTCGCACCGTCTTTGTTCCTATTGTCATCATGGGAATGTCTTCAATTCCAAAACAGTTTCCCATTGTCAATTCGCCCAGCTAACTTTAAAATAGCTTGCCCACCACCTCTTTGATATCTTGCAGTTGGGAAAGTTGCCCTCCAGAATCTTCTTCACCTGAGCCAGAGTGAGATTGCTTGGAACCTCCACAAGTTCATACGTAGCTCCTGTGCGAGCGGCAAGATCGACATTCCGATTGACAATTCGAATGAAGTCTTCTTCTGCGTCGTAGTTTCCGGAAATAGCCCGCAGTTCTTCCGCAGACGGCATAGTGGCTTACATCTATTCATCGAATCCACCTAAATGCCCGATTGTTCGGTGTGTCAGCAGGAAATGGACTTAGAGGAGTTTCAAGATGAGCGCGAATCGACAGCGACGTGTGTCAAACTCGAATGCGGACATGCGTATCATACTCGGTGTGCCATTGCATATCTGAAACGAACCAACTTTGACTGCATTTTGTGTAACCGCCACAAAGAGCCGCGCGAACGACTCGAAGAGGAGGAGCTTGCGCTGAATACGTTTGCTGCCGTCAAGCGACATCCGAAATACCGTGAACTGAAAAAGGAAGCCCTGGTGAAATTTAAGACATATCGTGAAGCGAAGAAAGCGGCAAAGAAAGAGATGGAGGAGTTTGCCTTATCTCGAAACTGGTTCGGACTGAAGGAGCTTCGGACAGAGGCCAAGAAGGCATCTACTCAAACGAGGTCCTATTTGTGTCGAACGGCTGTTCGAAATGTTCCGCTTCTTCGTGCTGTCTTAACAGGTCATATGCAGGTGGGTAATAAGTATCATTTGAATCGTTTGTGTGGACTCCCACACGCCTGGAAGTTTCAGAAGGGATTTTACATAAATGGGTTTTAAAAGCGTGGATGTGTAGTCAGTATGGAGCAATTCGCCGCCAATTTCAAGGCACTCGACATTCCCGCTCGCAAGGCTAAGCTGGATCAGATCACAATGTTTCTACGCCAACAAAATGCAGTCGCGGAGGCGGATGCATTTCAGGCATTGCGTTGTTGTTATCCATCGCTTCCGTTATCCGCAAACGAGCGAGTGTTTCAAGAGTACATTGCGTGGGGAGAGATTGCTCAGCACCGGAACCACCCGGTGGTTCGGCACATTCTGTCGCAGGGGTAAGGACTCAGTAGTACTGAGGAAACGTCTTCCGCAGGCCAAAGTACACCGCGCCAAACACAACGGCGTGGGTCAGCACCTGCGTCGTCTTGCCCGCACCCGGCGGCAGGGCAAGCAGGACACCCGGCGACAGCAGGATAAACAAAAGAACAGGGATGATGATGTTAAGGTCCATTTTATATAGTATCTGAGACAATTCTTCATGCATACAGTCCATCATCGTCCTCCTCTGGCGGAATACGAATCCTCAGCCCAGGCTCAGCCGTTCGCGGAACACACGCATGTTGATTGTGAATTTCGCTGATGTTTCCGATTGCTTTCTGCTGATGCCGAACCCATGTGCGTGCAACGGCTGCCGGATTTCGCATAAAGCACGACCGACTGACGCCACCCACCTCGACAAAGAGGAGTGACACAAATTCCGTGTCCGTGTTCATATGTCCGGCCCGGATAAATTCAGGAGTGAAGAGATGTGCGTATTTTGCCGCACGCAGAGCGTTTGTTCCGGGAAGGAGAATGGGGTTGCGAAGTGCATCGTAGACGTAGGCGTGGCACATCTGGCAATCCATGGTAAAAGTTGTTTTGTTGTAGACTGCGGAATCCGTTTTTGTTTACTTCTTATTATTCCTGTTCCTGTTCCTGGTGACCTCAGCCACGTAACCCTCCCACCCGTGCTTGGCAATGTACTCCATTGTCCGCATACACAGCCCGAACGATGCACCTGAGTGGCGGTATGCGCCGGACCCCATCTTCTCCGTGATACGCTCAATCATCGGATCATGTGAGAACATGAAGCTCTCTCCGCTGAACTGACGCATCCAATCCCACGCCTCTGCCGCAGTAATGGCCGCAGCCATGTTGTTGAACATTGCAACGTCTGACTCGCTGTAGCCGAGAGAAGCAAAGTCGTAGGTCGCCATTTTGATGTAAAAAGTTTTTTTGTGAGGTGGATCCGTTTTCAGAACCCGCGGCGGTTCTGGAGGTCGAGCTTGCGAAGGTCGTCCTTGTCGTATCCCGACCACATCTCCTTCTCCGCATCCGCGAGGTCCGCGCGGCGATTCTGGAGAAGCCAGACCCAGTCGTCTCGCTGGCCCTTCGTCATGTTGGTCTTGAGACGAGCCTCGATCTCAGCAATCTGGTCTCGCATGGACTCAAGCGTAGGCGGTGGCACGCGAACTGAGTAGCCGTGCTCTTGCGAGCGTGTGTCCGACTCGGCAATGGCTACGCCGAGTGCAGTATGGAGATGTGCAATCTCCTCTGCATGCGCGGCGGCATGCGCGTTCGGGAACTCGTCGCCATAGCGCTCTACGTAGCACGAGCGGCAATACGTATTGTCCGTCCACAGTTGGGACGACACTCCGCAGCCGCGACACGGCTCCGCATACTCATCTGCACAGTACTCGCACATGCGGCCAGTCGCGTCGCATGTGCAGCGGGGGGCATCCACGCCGCACCAGATGTCCTCCTCTGCCTTGTCCGCCCAGTAGCGTGCACAGTGGTCGCACGTCTCGCCATCGTCGCACGTGCAGACATCGTCGCGCTTGTACTGGCACTCGTGGCAGAGGTTCGGCAGAACGACCGCAACTAGGTTGCAGTCAGGGCACCAGCCGTCGGTGGCGCACGGGTGATTGCGCTTCGAGTCGCACTCGTGGCAATAGTTGGACCCGAGAACGGTGGCGCCCACGTCCCCGCAGTCAGGGCAGCAGCGGCAGGCATCGCAGGTAGAATTGAGCTGGGTCGTCATGTTGGAGCAGTTGGTCTGTTGGCAGAAGTAGAGGTGAGAAGGCATGGTGTAGGCGGGGGCTCTTACCTATGCCGTAGGATGATAGAATCCGTTTTTAGAAGTCGGTCATGGGCCAGAATCTGTGAGCGGATAAATCGGGTATCGCCCCCAGAGAAGAAGAGGTTTGTGTACTGGTCTATCAGGATACTGAGTGAACGGTGGAGGTTGCGGTTCTTTCGCTCATACACACTGAATCGACTTAGTCGCATATGTCGGTCGTGGTGCGAACCGTAGGTGGTGTGGCCGCGGGAGAGAAGTTCGGTGGAAAGACGTTGGTAGTTCGCCATAGCTGGGACGTGTTCTGTTCTTTACGACATTCGTTTTTATTCGCATCCACATACAATGAGCTCCACACCCACGACGCCGCCGCCGACGACAACCACTGTGACGCCGAGCTTCTTTGGCGGCGTAATGATGATTCTTGCGTCGTTCGGAGGGTTCTTTGCGTTTCTTCTTCACGTCGCTGCCGCCAAGTTGTCGTATGACAAGTATGGGTCCATCGGGTGGGCGATTCTCGACTTCTTCTTCGGAGCCATTTACATTCCGTATTATGCGTTCTTCCTCAATACCCCTTCGTCTTCGCAGCCCGCGATGGGGGGACGTCATCGTCGCCGGTGATGCGGTCGTAGACAAAGAGTAGCTTCTCTTTCAGATCGCTGACAAACAAGAACACCGCGTAAGCAAAGACCATACGACCACCGTAGAGTTCAATGAACTGTTCAAGGCGAGCGTCCACAGGAATCACCGGAACGAGAAAGTGGACAAGATATGTTATCCAAAATGACACCACGACCAAGAAGGACAGTTCAAGCGATATATCCGCAAGCTGATACCCAAGGGTCCCTTTTGACCACGTTTCATTGAAGCGGCTGAACACCACCCGCGTCAACGATGCTGCGACCCCAGCCAATACGACGTACATAACGGCAATGATGCTAAGATTCAGTGTCAACGACACAATGTGATCGCCCACGGGGGGAAGACGGTTCCGTCCCGTGTTCTTCATTACATTTTCACGCAAGAGAAGAGTAGAGTCAATGATTCCTCTTCGCACATGGGGCAAGCATCTCATGATTGACGGGGCGGGTGCCGCAGCCAATACGATTCGCAACCCTTCAATCATTCACGACTTCAACAAGACCTTGGTCAAGCGTATCGACATGGTTGCTTACGGAACACCTCAGATTGTACGGTTCGGTTCAGGTAACAAGGCCGGCTATACGCTCGTTCAGCTGATCGAGACGTCGAATATCTGTGCACACTTTGTGGAAGAGAACAACTCCGTGTATCTGGACGTGTTCTCCTGCAAGGACTTTGACCCCGTCACGGTCAAGGAGACCGTGGAGGAGTATTTTCAAGTTAAGCGACTCAAGATGAAGGTGCTTACCCGCCAGGCACCGGTTGTTGTTCGGCCGAGTTGTCTGTGTTTGGCGTAGACTTACGGCCCCAGGAACTCGGGACAGCGGCCTTCGCGTGCACGTGTGCCGTTCGAGCACGTCGACAGGACAGGTGCATCCGGAACGCTAAGCTCCGGGACAGCGGGCCACATGTCTTTGCCGTCCGTAAACTGCTCCGTGGTCTGAACAGACACGTATCCAGATGCGACGAGAACCAGTAGACCAATGAGTATCCACTTTAACGGGAGCTTGCCCATTTGTCTTTACATGAAGTTCTTTTTCACCCACTTGCGATCAGCCTTCATCTTCCGAGAACTTTTGGGCGCAGTTCGCTTCGTTAACACGGAGACTGCATTCAACTTGCGGAACGTGGACAGCGGCCCAACCTTCTTGACAACCTTACGCAGAATCTTGTGACGCGTGGATGATTTCATGGTTGTCTTGTAGCCCATCAGAGTTCCCTTCTTCAACGGACCAATGAGGTTGCGACGAGTCTTCATTTGGTTTCACTGCACAAAAACTTACGATGTAGGCCCGGGCGGCGGAGGCGGTGCGGGCCGTGAAGGAATCTTGGGTGCGGGAGTGACCGGCTTGGGTCTGAATGCATTCATGAATCCGAACATTTGTTATTCGCCGGGATTTTCGCTTTGTTTCGCACACGCTCTGCATCCTGGCTTAGGCAAGAACGACGGCCGCTCCGTGCTTGTCATGTACAAAAAGAGGATGACCAATGCAATGAGAATGAGCCACTCCCACATTTACTTGTTGACACATGCATTTTCCTGCGTGATAATACCGTTGAACATGACACGGCGAAAGAGTTGGGTATCGATGCGAACAACTGAACATTTGCGACGGGGTCCAGAGCGAACGACACGCTCCGACACCTCGGGGTTCGCTCGCATATACGCCTCGGCGCACTCCCAGTTGTACTCGGGAACCTCGGGAGTATCCTGGAAGAACACGCAGGAATAGCGTGCTCCGTGATAACATTCGAAACAGAAGATAGGAGAACATCCTTGGCACACGGCGATTCCCTGTTTGGCGTGGGTGGTGAGTGTGTCGTTATAGCAGGAAGGACAAATAATGTCCATGGTGTCACTGCTGGTTTTCGGCTCCGGCGTTTAAATTCGTTTCGAATAATAAGAGATGCCTACACTACGCCAAAAGGTCGATCATTTCTGTGTGGCCGCGGGAACCTCGAATGCGTCGAGCCAGCGGATAGCTAAGCTGGAAGAGGCTCTGAAGAAAGCCAAGGACGACATGAAGGCTCATATCAAGGAGATGAAGCATCAGCAGGCACAGACTCGCAAGGCAGCGAAGTCGCCGAAGCCCGCCAAGACTCGGAGGGTCAAGATGACAGACGAGGAGAAGGGACAGCGGAGGCGCGAGAGGGCGGTGGTCAAGGAGCTTGAAAAGGCGAAGGCTCCGAAGGTTGAGATGAACCCGCTTCCCGCTCAGGCCGAGCCGATGATGCCCGCTCCCGCCCCGACGTTGGCTCCGGCGGCTCAGCCCAAGGGTGGCCGCTCCCGCCGTCGTCGCATGCGTCGGTAATGTTTACAAGAAACTCCTGCGAAGACATTAAATGTCTACTGCTGATGCACCTGCTCCTGTTGCGGCTGAACCCCCGGTCGTCCCCGCCCCCGCGGCTGCCGGCCTGTTCGATTCGATCGACTGGAAGAACCCGGTTCCCGCGGTTATCAAGCTGGCTACCCACCTTCATTCGCTTGACATGCTGACAGCCGCCGAGCGTCTCACCATGCTTCAGGGCAGCTTACTGTATGTTATCAACACGTCGACAATGGGCGACGGAGAGAAGGATGCCGCCCGCGTGTTCGTGTCTACGATGGTTCCCCATGTCGTTGAGACGGCGGTGTCGGGCCTCGAGGCTGCTGCCAAGGTCGCCGTCGCCGAGAAGAAGGCCCACGATCTCATGGAGTCTGTCATGTCCAAGCAGCCGAGGATTATCGTCAAGAATGTCGAGGCCATTCTCGCGGATGCAGCCAAGACCAAGTGGTGGTGCTGGTAAACAGTCTTAACTCAGTAGACGGAGAGTCCTTAATGGGTATCCCGTATTACGTTGCGTCTTTACTTCGTAAGCATAAGCACATTCAAAAACCGTACGAAACATTCGAAGCCGATGTGCTCTGCATGGACTTCAACTGTTTTCTACACAAGGCCATCAAGGATGAGGACCCGATTGGCAGCGTGATTGCCGAGCTGCGAGTATACCTGGAGCGGATGCGTGTGAAGAAGGTGTACATCGCCATGGACGGACTGGTCCCGTATGCGAAGATTGTCCAGCAACGCTATCGACGGTTTCGTGCACCTGAGAAGGCGTCAGTGTTTGACCGCCATCAAATCTCGCCCGAGACGCCGTATATGCGAAGTCTCACGAAGGAGTTGAAACTGGCTTTCCCGCAGGCGGTTATTTCAGGAACAGACGAGCATGGCGAGGGGGAACATAAGATATTTCAATGGCTACGAACAATTGAGCCAGCGGAACGAGCCAATGTCGCAATATATGGCCTTGACGCTGATCTGGTGCTCATCTCGTTGGCACAACGCCATGTCGGAAACCTATTCTTACTTCGAGACGATGATGCCTTTTCGATTTCCGCCCTGGCGGCTGTTCTGCCTCTCCCCGTAGACGAGTATATTCGCATGTGTATTCGATACTTTGGCAACGACTTTATGCCCGCAATCGCCATGTTTTCGTTGCGCGAGGATGGACATGGACGTGCACTCCACATGAAAGAACCGGTCAAGATGGAGACCAAAGTCTTGATCGAGCGTCGCAAACCCCACGATGCGCATATCGTGGCAGCGGATGGCAACTGTCTTGAAGCACGTGTCGGGCTTCTGTTGGACGGTGTCATTGACTGGGAACCCGTGTGTTATGCATATTGGAAGACCTACGCATGGACTCTCGAATACTTTACCACGTCGCGTGTTCCCGACTGGTGTTGGGTGTATCCGTATGCCGAAGCTCCGTTGTTGCAGACGTTGGCTGATTTTGATCAACCTACGTCCTTCACATGGGATCATCCGACGCCACCGTTTCATACGAGTGCTCAGTTACAATGCATTTTGCCGGCTGCTTCTCTCCGGACAGCACGCAAGCGTGTAAAGTTTCAAGATGAGGTCTACGATGAGGCACGCGACACGCGTCATCCGTGGATGCGAAGGTATGCATGGGAGACGGACCCATATATATCAGTCCCGTGGGATCCGGCACGCCCACTTACCTCCGTAAGCGAAATCCATTTGCCGTCATGACCATGCGTCCACCTGAACGCGCAACCGGAGGCTGTGTGGGTTCAGGACCCGGGCTATACACCACAGTGTCTTCCGGAATCAGAACTTCGAACTCATTGCTCCGGGGACGCATGTACTCGTTCTCAATCTTTTGAAGCTCCATGATTCGCTTCAAGGCCGCCATTCCGCTCGCGTCCCGAAGCGTCCTCCAATGCCGATTGATGTGGTTAAGATACGCAGCTCGGAACGCATAGGTTTTGTTGAACTTGACGTTGTTTCGAAGAACGTCAAAACACGCCTGCACGGACGAGTACACGGGCTTGTTCAAACGGCGGTTCACCGCATTGTGTGCACGGAACGTGAAGAGCATGAACTCTCGGCGAGAATAGAGAAAGTTAGGATACCTTGCACGGTATTCCGATAACAGCTCTGTGAAATGTTCGCGGCACGACGGACACGTGATCGTATCCCGAAAAAGGTCAACCCATCGAAGAAGAAGCTGACGCTCGGCTTCGGTGGGCGAATCTGGATATAAAGATGCAACCGAGTGGAGCGTCATCCATCCCAATGGACCCCATATGGATGTCATTAGTCTATTTCAGCGAAACCATTCCTGCCTCGGCACCGCTTTCCATAATCAGCTTGACCAGTGCAGGAGGTGCTTTCGACCCAACCTCCATCTTTGCAGCCTTCAGTCGTTCACGCATGACCTTCTCCGGCATGTTGCGAAGGGTCTTTTGGATGTTCTTGCGTTTCTGCTTCTCGCCTTCACTGGTGAGAATCCGAATCCCTTTCCTGAAAGGGGGGCTGCTGGTGGGATCCCGGACGCCTTCGATCTTGCGGGCGGTCTTCCTCAGCACTCCTCGTGGAAATGTCTTGGTAGTTTTTTTACGTTCGGGTCCGCCAACCTTGTTGATGGTGATCGGCTTGTCGCTCATCTCCTTTACTCAAAACGGATAAACCTTATTTACAGCGTAACCGGGGCATTCATATACCATGGCTGAGTGGGATGCTGTCAAGGCATACTTCGAGAAGGGTGTTCATCGTCTCGTGGACCATCAGGTTGATTCGTTCGAAGACTTCATTCGCAACAAGCTTCCGTTGATCGTGCAGTCGACCCCGCCCATCACGGTCTGGCACGAACAAGATGAGGCAACGAAGAAATACAAGTATGAGTTTCGGCTTTCCTTCGAAAACGTCACCTATCTCAAGCCGCGGCTTCAAGAGGCCACGGGCCGCGTAAAGCCAATGCTTCCGATGGAGGCACGTGTTCGCAACTTCACCTATGCAGCTCAGATGCATGCAGACATTCGCTTCGTAGCCCGCACGTACAAGGGTCCGCTGCTCGATACGTTCGACGAGGAGTTCCGGGTCTTTGAGGGCATCTCCATGGGCAAGCTGCCGGTTATGTTGGGGTCGTCGCTGTGTCTTCTCAAGGAGTATCCTACGCAAGTCTCGGACATGGGCGAATGTTCGCATGACCCGATGGGCTACTTTGTGGTCCACGGTTCGGAACGCACCATTCTCTGCCAAGAGAAGGTGGCAGACAATCGCATCATGATCTTCCAGAACAAGAAGACGTCGTCCAAGTATCTGTATTCGGTCGAGATGAAGAGCCTGCAGGAGTCCTTCACGACTCCGCCCAAGAAGCTGGAGATTCGGTTGTCGTCCAAGTTCAACGGCTACGGATTCCCGATGGTGGCCTGTGTGCCAAGGTTCCGCGAAGACATTCCGGTCATGGTGTACTTCCGTGCACTTGGAATTCAGGATGATCGCACAGTGGCTCGCATCATCTGGGGCGACGAAGCAGATTCGCACGTCGAGCTGCTGGGTGCGTCCTTCCGCGATTGTGCTGAGCTGGCCGTCTATTCGCAGGAGGACGCTGTGAGGTATCTCACCAACCACTTGCAGTATGGCACGAATCAGGAGGATAAGTGTGCGTATGTCCGCTATCTGCTCACGACCGAGTTGCTGCCCCACGTGAGGTTTGCCGGGGAGTCACCGGTCCCGACTCTGGAGGTCCTGAACGCTCGTCGCACCATGCTGATGGCCTCCATGATTCGCCGCTTGCTGCTGACCTATTGTAAGCACATTCCTCTCGACGACCGCGATGCCTACCCGAACAAGCGTGTGGTCACCACGGGTGCCTTGTTGACTCACCTGTTCCGCCAGCTGTTTCAGAAGGTGTGCAACGACACGCGTAACGAGTTTGTTCAGGAGGTCAATAACGACGCGTGGAAGAAGGCGGGTCAGCCGCTGGAGATTCTTAACATCAACAACCTGTACAAGATTCTGAAGGTGTCGGCTATTGAGGGCAAGATGAAGCAGGCACTGGCCACGGGCAACTTCACGGTCCAGGGCATGGGAACGACGAACTCAACTTCCTTGTCAAATGCCACCAAGGTGGGTGTTTCGCAGGTGCTGGCTCGGATGTCCTATGCTGCAACCCTGAGCCACCTTCGTCGTATTCAGACGCCGGTGGAGAAGTCCGGCAAGCTGCTCGCTCCCCGCAAGCTCCACGGCACCTCGTGGGGATTTATGTGTCCGGTCGAGACACCCGAGGGTCATTCGGTGGGTATCGTGAAGACCATGTCGCTACTGACCTCCGTCTCGCAGCACGTGCCGTCATCCACAATCCTTCACTTCCTCTCAGAGCTTCCGGCCGGGGGCATCACGTGGATTACCACACCTCGCGTCTACGAGGGGACGTCCATCACAGTGAATGGTGTTCTGTTGGCGTATGCTGCGAATCCTCTCACGGTTGTAACCGCTCTACGCACAGCCAAGTGCAGTTCTCGCCTCCACCCACACACCTCTGTGGCCTGGTATACGCTCATGAACGCCATTCTCATCGAGACGGACGGTGGGCGTGTGGTTCGCCCGGTGTTCCGTGTGGGTGCACCTCACCCGGTGGGCGAGGACCGAAAGGATTGGATGAACTGGGTGCGAATGTGCATCGAGTACATTGATGCGTCCGAGACCGAGACTCTGCGAATCGCCCTGACCAAGGAGGAGGTGACGTCGCATTCTCACCACGAGATTCACCCCTCGATGTTGGTGGGTCATATGGCCGGCACGATTCCGCTGTCGGACCACAATCAGTCGCCTCGAAACACCTATCAGTCCGCCATGGGTAAGCAGTCTATGTGCATCTACGCCACCAACTTTGCCAAGCGGCTGGACAAGAACGCGTATGTACTGTGCTCGATTTCACGCCCCATCGTGGAGACACGGTCGATGAACATTCTGAAGATGCAGGAAATGCCGTTTGGTATGAATGCGATTGTGGCCATTGCCTGTTACGGTGGCTACAACCAGGAGGACTCGATCATCATGAACCGGACGGCCGTAAACCGCGGGCTGTTTCGCGGCCTGTATTACACGATGTACAAGGACGAGGAGCATCGGAACGTAACGTCGGGACGAGAGGAGAAGTTTATGCGGCCTCAGAAGCACAATACTCGCAAGTTCAAGAACACGAGTTATGCGGCGATCAATGAGAATGGAATTCCAGTCCTGCACGCCAACATTAACGAGAACGATGTGGTCATTGGCAAGGTGGTGAATCTGCGACACGACACGGCGGGGTATGCCTTCCGTGATGCGTCGACCACGCACAAGAATGCTGAGGCTGGCCGTATCGACGGTGTGTGGCAGGACAAGAACTCGGATGGCTATCCATTCGTCAAGGTTCGCGTAGTGTCTGAGCGTATTCCCCAGATTGGAGACAAGTTCAGTTCTCGCCACGGTCAGAAGGGAACGGTGGGCATGCTGCTGGACGAGCAGGACATGCCCTTCACAGGTGCGGGTCTGCGGCCCGACCTGATTATGAATCCACACGCGGTGCCGAGTCGTATGACCATTGCACAGCTGATGGAGTGTATCTTCGGAAAGGTGTGTGTTCGCAAGGGAACGCTGGGGGACGGAACGCCGTATTCTCACCTGAGGGTGGAGGAGCTGCGGGCCCAGATGCTTGAGCTAGGCATGCACCCGTATGGCAACGAGATCCTGTACAACGGCCAGACAGGTGAGATGATGCAGGCGGAGATCTTCATGGGTCCCACCTTCTACCAGCGGTTGAAGCACATGGTCATTGACAAGCGGCACTCTCGCGCACGTGGTCCGATTGTGTCGCTGACTCGTCAGCCGTGCGAGGGACGGTCTCGCGACGGTGGTCTGCGTGTGGGTGAGATGGAGCGTGATTGCATGATCTCTCACGGTGCGGCAGCCTTCACGAAGGAGCGTCTGATGGACGTGTCGGACCCCTTCTCAACCGGTATCTGCAAGACCTGCGGGACACTGGCGGTGGTCAATCCACAGGAGGGGCTGTATTCCTGCGGGTCCTGCGGCAACAAGACCGACTTTGTGCAGAAGACGATTCCCTATGCCATGAAGTTGTGGATGCAGGAGCTGGAGGCCATGCACATTGTGCCTCACATGGTTATGGAGTAAAGTGTTGGAATGATATAATTGAGGATGCCCGCCGTTATGCTGAAACCCGGAGTTCCGGAACCGCCTAGCGAGAGATATATACTCTACGCACACGGAGCAACTGCTCGGGAAGATCCACAAACGCTCGTTATACCCGAAAACTTACGAGTTGTATTTTTCTATGATCCGGATAGGGCGGATTCGGAAATATTCACTTGTAAGGAAGGATTGACGACACTATGCACAACAGCTTCAAACCAAACAAGGTGGGTATATGGACCGGGTAAACATAAAATTCGAAGTATGTATGTAGTGTTTTCCGAAGAAGGTGATTCCTATGCTAAACAGAGTAGCCATTCTTTCGGTCTCTATAAGTGCGATGACAAGGGGATGATGACGCGGCAGCAAATTAAATCACCGCGACCCCCTTCTTATGACAGAATTCATCGACCATACGACGAAATACCTCTTAATGAAGCCATACCATTTGCTCTGTTTTCGAATGCAAATCCCACAACCCCAACAACGCTGTATATATCTACATGTAATGCTAGACAGAACCTGCGCAGTGATCCAGTACTCAAGCCATTCCTTACGGAAGCAGAACGTAATCGGGCGCACGCAGTCGGCGCGACAGCTGAGGAGTACGCTGCATTGTTGAAAGCTTCGCAAAAAAGCGGCAAACGTCGCAAGACTAGGCGGTCAAAGCGGACCAAGAGACGGGGAACGCGCCACGCACGAGTTCGCTAACCTGACCCGAAACCTCGCGGATCTCCGCCTGAGCGTCGGGTCCCATGCGAAGGTGACACAGACGAGCATATGCGGCTAACGAACCCGTCTCGATAAACTCAGTCATCATGTTCTGCGGCAACACCATACGGGCCTGCTCGGGTGGAATGTTATTCGCCAGTAGATGATTATACTCGTCCACCGAGTGGACGCAGTGCATCCTTATGTACTGCATGAACCCCTTGTCGTCCGGATGCACGTCATCATTACTTCCCTGCTTTTTGCCTGGTGCACGAGTCCGAAGATGGGGAATGTGGAAGGTCGGCGGATCATCTACGTAGCGACGGGAAATCTCATTGCGAGAAAACCCAATCGTGTGCCGAAACCACTCACGTGCCATCCAAATCGGCATCCTCAGTCGAAACCGTAGCTGGGCATGAAAGAAGGGTGACGTATGCTCGTGGTCGGCCAGATACTTGATCAACTTGGCGTCCCTGTCCGTGAACTCGGTTGCGTGTTTCCCCAGTGACACGCGGGCCGCATTGACTACCGTCAGATCATTGCCAAACGTTTCCAGAAGCTCAACTTTGCAGTCCTCGAACATAACTATACTTCGGGGTCTTCATGAAGGTCATACAGAACCTGCTGGCGTCGACAGCATCCGCATAAACTTAATGCCATCCCAATACATGAGCTGAGTACCACGAGTCCGGCAACGATGGCGGCCGTCAGCTGATCCTGATCCATTGGTGTTTTCATATTGCTACCATGTAATTCATATGTCTCTCGAAGTCGTGATTGGACCCATGTTTGCGGGAAAGACGTCCTACGCATTAAGCCTTGTTCGCAAGTATACGGCACAAGGATTGCGAGTGTTGGTCGTCAAACCGGCGATCGATACTCGATTCGCGAACATGAACGAGCTGACGACACATGATGGGGATTCGATTCCATGCGTCACCGTAGATTCGCTGAACGGGTTAACCGCCGACTTTTTGGCGTCGTTCTCTGTTGTCATTCTGGATGAGGCACAGTTCTTTCAAGGTCTGATTCCATTCGCAGAGTTTGCGGTGGATACGCTTCACAAGACCGTATATTACATTGGACTCAGCGGCGACTCGGATCGTCGCCCATTCGGTGAGCTGTTGGGTTCGCTTGCACTCGCGGACAAGATCACCCATCTGTCAAGCCTGTGTATCTGCGGCCGCCCGGCACCCTTTACGCGTAGGTTGCAGACGGGGTACGGACAGATTGCCATTGGAGGATCGGATTTGTATGTTCCACAGTGCAGGACGTGCCATGTTTACAGGTAAAAGTCTTCAGCACGAACAGTCTGGAACAGGTCTGGCTTTCCCTGGTTCAGGGCCGCGATGGACTGCTCGTCCGGTGACTCAACGGCAATCGGGTAGATAAACGCATCTCGACGCACGCCAAGAATGGGATCGAACATGACCCAGTCGGTCACAAAGTGGGAAGCATAGGGAATCGAAACGTCATCCACCGAAAAGATCGCACAGAACTTCGCTGCCCATTCGCGTGTAATCATGTAACACTGGGCTCCCCATGGATTCGAAACGCCTACATTGCGAAGAATGATTTCGCCGCCCACGTGTTCCCACTGTCCACTCGGAATGTTGATATACCCCATAGACAGGATGTCGGTGCTCCCTGACATCATGTGGGGTGTGACAGCCTCCACCAACCGATTGAAGTCCTTGTGAAACCTCACATCGTCTTCAATGATGATTCCCAACGGATCTCCCGAATCCACCAACGCCTGCATACAGCGAATGTGTCCGAGGGTGGCCGCACAGCCGGTGGGGTAGGATGTGCCTCGCTCGAAACAGGTGGCTCCGCGACGCAGCACCTCTGGGTCGTCCTTCAAGGGAGACTGGACCAATACAATGTCAAGGTTCAAGGGTGCTGCGGCAGCTTTGAGACGTTCGCCGCGACCGGGGTCACAGTTGACCGCATAGACGCGCATTTGTAAGAGGGGTCGCCACCCCTCTAAACAGTTTTTTTCGGCTGTGCTTTTTTCTTGCTGAGTAGCATACAAGCAATATGGGTGGTGGTCTTCTTCAGCTCGTCAGCTACGGTGCGCAGGACATCTACATCTCCGGCAACCCCCAGATCACGTTCTGGAAGGTGCTGTTCAAGCGTCACACGAACTTCGCGATGGAGTCCATTGAGGTGACGTTCAACGGCCAGGCCGACTTCAACAAGCGTGTGACGGCCATCATCAACCGTAACGCGGACCTGATGTACCGCACGTACATCCAGCTGGTTCTCCCGGCGGTTCAGCTGGACGCGTCGAACAACCCCACGCTCACCCGCTTCCGCTGGCTGAATTACATCGGCCACCGCGTTGTGAAGACGGTGGAGCTCGAGATTGGCGGCCAGCGCATCGACCGCCAGTATGGCGACTGGATGCAGATCTGGACGCAGCTGACGCAGGATCTGGGCACGGTCAAGGCACTCGATGAGATGATCGGCAACACCCACGACCTGGTGCTGATGAAGGACCGCAAGGGCTATGCGCTGGATGTGTCCTGCGCGGGTGCTGAGCTGACGAACTCGTGCGCCCCCCGTGCCGGCACCCCGGCCCGCACGCTGTACATCCCGCTCCAGTTCTGGTTCTGCCGCAACCCCGGCCTGGCCATCCCGCTGATCGCCCTCCAGTACCACGAGGTGCGTATCAACGTGGAGTTCGAGCAGTGGATTAACTGCTGCTACTACGAGGCCACGGGTGCGGTTCTCTCGTCCGTCCAGTCCCTGACGGCTGCCTCGCTGTACATCGACTACATCTACTTGGACACGGAGGAGCGTCGCCGCTTCGCCCAGCAGACGCACGAGTACCTCATCGAGCAGCTGCAGTTCACGGGTGCCGAGTCGATCACGTCGAGCTCGAACAAGATCCAGCTCAACTTCAACCACCCGGTGAAGGAGCTTGTGTGGGTCTGCCAGCGCGACTCGTTCGTTGACTGCTCGCAGCCCGCGCCGACGTGGATTGCTGAGGTCAACGGCTGCCAGCCGTTCAACTACTCCGACGACTTCTCGACGGAGGGTGTGATCATGGACGTGCTTGCCCGTGGCTCGCTGGGCGGCCAGGCCGGTGTCACGACGAACATCGGTGGCACTGCTGGCCTCGGCGTCCCGACCATCGGCGGTGCGGACGGTGGCCCGTATGTCCCCGGTATGGGCATCGCGATCGGTCCCTCGCTGTCGGGTGCGTCGTGGCTGGACTCGAACCTCAACGCCTCGGGCAACGACCAGGCCTACCTGTTTGAGGACACGACCAACTACCTGCTCGCGAAGGTCATCCTCGACTCCGGCACGCGCTGCTCTGGCAAGTGCCCGATTGAGGTTGCCAAGCTGCAGCTCAACGGCCAGGACCGCTTCACGGAGCGTGAGGGACGTTACTTCACGTATGTGCAGCCGTACCAGCACCACAGCCGCACGCCGGCGGCCCCGGGCATCTGCGTGTACTCCTTCGCCCTCAAGCCCGAGGAGCACCAGCCGTCCGGCACGTGCAACTTCTCGCGTATCGACAAGGCCACGCTCCAGCTCACGGTGTCCGTGAACACGGTGCGCGCCGGCCGCACTGCCCAGGTGCGCGTCTACGCCGTCAATTACAACGTGCTCCGCGTGATGAGCGGCATGGGTGGCCTGGCGTACAGCAACTAGAGACCCCCGCGAGGTCCAGAACCACGAAGACGAACCAAACCACAAAACCAAATGCAGGCATATACATGCCAGGATTGGGATTTGTATAAGATGTCATTCGAAGGTGTTTCGTATCGCATGGCCGATTGCTGGTATAGTTTCGTGCCCATGCCAGATCATCCCATTCGCTACCTGGAAATCGGCACATTCTACGGTGCCAACCTCTTCTCGGTTGGGAGGTCATACGCACATCATCCGGACAGCAGGATGTACTGTATTGACCCGTGGGTCGACTACAAGGACTATCCGGAATATAAAGGACGTCAGGAGTCTGTTTACGAGGCATTCAGTCGGAACCTTGAGTCGAGTGGACAGAAAGAGAAGATAACGGTCATTCGCGGGTTCTCGCACACCGAAATCCCCAAGTTCGAGGATGACTTTTTCGACATTGTGTACATTGACGGCAACCATGAACCGGAGTATGTTCTCGAGGATGCGGTCCTCGCGTTCCGCAAACTCAAGGTCGGTGGGTACATGATCTTTGATGACTATGGTTGGGGTGGGCCCGATTTGACTACTCGTGGGATCGATGCATTTCGCTCCGCGTATCATAATCGCATTTCCCCCCTGCAGCCGCTGGCGAATACGCAGGTATTTATTACGAAGACACGTTAGAAGATACTCAATCCACATACATTTGTTGTAAAAGAGCAATGACCACTTATATTTCACTGGGCGATACATGTCAACCGGCATCGATGTTACGTGCGCTTGGTGTTCGACACGAGGCCTTTCCATTCGATTGGATCACTGGAAGCGGGGATTCAATCGTGAAGTGCATCGAGACTGACTTTAATGGGTTTCATACGAATCTTCAGTTTAATAGCCCTCATCTAGACCTTGGTATGAACACAGTGCTAACGGATAGTCTAGGGTTCAGTTTTCACCACGACTACCCTACAATCGAAAGTGGACCATCGATTATTGATGAAGAATTCATTCGAGAAACAACAATTGTACCCAACTGGTCAGACTACTATCCAACTGTCTATGAGAAATACCAGCGAAGGATTCTCCGTTTCCGATCAATTTTTCGCAGCCCTGGTCGTATTATTTGCGTATGCCATCGTTCAATGGAAGAGTGTGTCCGTATACTACATGCGATCCAACGCGTTTATGGTAAGGATGTACTCATCATAACTAACAGCGCGGAACGTTCGTTGCACGCCGGGGTTCTTACATATGTCCATTCGGACAACCACAGCGATTTCATACATTTAATGAACAACTTAAACGAGAACACTACAAAAACGCAATGAAGATTGCTTTCTGGGAGAATCAATTGACGCTTCGGGGAACAACTGTCGCCTGTTACGATTATGCGTTGGGCAACAAGACTATCCTTGGCAATGAAAGCATTGTGATCTACGATACAAGTCAACCATTCAATGATGCAACGGTACTGGCTAAGTTTCAAGCCGAGTTCAAGGTGTTTGGTGTGACGCACTTCTCACAAGCAGATGCGATATTGCGAGCTGAAAAATGTGATATGATTTACGTTATCGAAGGGGGCAATTGTTACGAACATGTTAGCAAGGTTTGTAAGACGGTGAATCACTGTGTATTTAGCTGTGAATACCCACATGGCGATGTATATTCGTCCATCGCACCTTGGGTAAAGGGCAATGGTGGAAAATACCCGGTTGTCCCCCATATCATGAGTCTACCAGACACCAGCGACAACATTCGCAGCGAACTTGGGATACCGGAATCAGCGACCGTATTCGGTCGCCACGGGGGGTATGAAGAGTTCAATATCGCATACGTCACGCGAATCGTATACGAGGTTGCGGCTACAAATCCCAATATCTACTTCCTCTTCGTGAACACGCGGCCATTCTGCGCCAGTCTGCCGAATATCATTCATCTGCCATCCATTGTTGATCTTGTGCATAAGGCTAAGTTCATTAATACATGTGATGCGATGATTCACGCTCGGGAAATGGGTGAGGTATTTAGTTGTTCGATGGGAGAGTTCGCCATTCGAAACAAGCCGATCTTTTGCACGGAATCCGGAGAACTCGGTCACCGTCATTTGATGGGAGATCGGGCGTTCTGGTACACAGAGTCAACTCTGAGCGGTATGCTTACGCGTTTTGATAAAACAAATGAAAGCCAGAAGGATTGGAACACTTACAAGGAATATACACCAGAAAAGGTAATGGCCATCTTCAAGAAGGTCTTTATCGACCCACGTCCGCTCCGCGTATTTGTCAATGGGTTCTGGAGTGGATTTGTCGAGAAGACCGACAGTGTGCACTTTGACTTCTTTAAACACGTTCTATCTAGTGCGTTGAAGCGAGACGTTATGATCGCGTCCTCGGCCAGCGATGCCGACGTCCTTCTCGAGAGTCATTTTGCCCCCTCTATTTTCGGGACCAAACGATGGACATATAGCATTTTCTTCTCAGGTGAGGCGTCTCTTCCTTTCCCGGAACATCTGAGTCAGTACTCCCTGATCCTAGGCAATCACCCCACCGTGAGCTGCCCTCTTTACTTGACGTATGATTATTGTAGACCCTTTATGTATCCAACCAATATCGCGACAGTTCCTCCAAAGAAGGTATGTGCGATCATCTCATCTGACGGCGGGCCTACTCAATTCCGTAATCGGTTTATAGATGAACTATTGAGTCGCGGCATACACGTTGACATGGGCGGCAAACACAGGAACAACATTGGGTATACCGTACCGGGGTCATATGGTGAGCCGCCGATACTTCAGTTTCAAAGTCAATACCGAGTTGTCCTCGCACTCGAAAATACAGAGGCAGACCACTACATCACCGAGAAGGTGATCAACCCGCTTCGTGCAGGAACCATTCCAGTATATTATGGATCGAGACTGGTAACCAACTATATCAATCCATCCCGGTTCGTTCGCATTGATGCCAGCAATATTGACGCTGCGGTTTCAGAGATTCAGAGACTATGTGTCGACGACGAGTACTGGCTACGAATGGCGAACCAGCCATGTTTTGTTAAGACGACCGACGAGTTCGTCGAAGAGGTGATTGCGTCTACTCGCACTGTATTGACGACAACCGATTACGGTGTTGAAATTATTGGTGATCTAACCCGAGAGCCAGAACGAACGGAGTCAATTAGGCCGATCATGGATTTCTATGGAAAGACTCCATCGGTTACGTGCTACGGGGAAGAAGGTACTAGAAGCCATCGGTTATTCAGTCAGTTGTCTCCGCGTACGCTTATCAATGCTGCGAGTTTGGCGATTAACCATCTGGTCCTACTGGAGAAATATGCAGCATCGAATCGGTATGTTGTTATCTTCGAGAGCGATGCCATACCGATGTATCCTATGGACGTCATAGACACCGAAATCCGAAAGGACATCGAAACTATGCGTGAGAAGTGTATCGACTTTGCATTCATCGGGTTTGGGGGGTTCGGACCGCTGACACAAGATCATAAACAGGCTCATAAGAAACTCAGTGACACATTGTGGCTCCCTCCAATTACAGAGTATCCAAACGGTTCTTCGAGATGCACGGAATCATACATAGCATCTCCGAATGGTATTCGTGCGTTCCTCGGATGGTTCCGGCCTCGGGTCAACCACAGTGTTATCGATTGGACGTTTAACAACTACTTTAAACAGAACCCGTCGGCCACAGGTTGCTGGAGAAGTCCGGAACTCTTCAAACAGGGTTCGATCTCAGGACTGTATGGTGGCCTTGTCCCGATTTAGTCAAGGCAAGTGGCACTTGAATACATAGAACCAACTACGCTCTAAGAAGTGTGCCTCTATCGGGGCGTCTTCATTGCTCAACTGAGATAACAGATTCTCGTAGAACTCCTTCGGTCTCGACCGAATCCTCTCCTTCGATACTGCAAATATCGCATTCCCGTACCAAGACATCGGGTCTGGGTAGACTGGATCGATGAACGAAATAAACCAATCAGAGAACTGGATCTTCGCAACCGAAGACGAGGGAATATGATACCGATTGATTAACGTATCTCTCATTCTGATATTGAAATCGGGCTCTGAATAATCATTGTCTCCTCGTTTCGTAGTATGGAAATTGTTAGAAAACCCACGGGCCATAGCGGGCACACCGAGATCTAATGCCATACGGTCGATGTCTTCCACATACCCATGGTCGGAGACAGTCGCCTGTAGGAAAACAGTCACGTTGGCAAGAGTGTCATAGTTCTTTACGATGTGATGTAGATATGTATGTGCTTCACGACCCACATTAGGGAGCGAAACCGTGCCAGGTTCGTCGACGCCACTCTTGTTATAGACAATCACGCTGTGCGAACATTTCCGAGTCCAGCTGAATGGTTCATTATATCTCGCGATTACGAACTGCGTCGACTGATACGCATCGACCCATTCGTATCCGCAATGTCCAGCGAAATGAACGAAGTAGTTCGATGCAAAAAACTCGGAGATGGTTAGCCGAGGGTTGTCTGCCATTGCCACAGCCAGAATCGCATTGAACTCATTGGGGAGAACGGATATCATCTTTCGCCGTTGTAGTTCATAATTTGTAGTTGTCTGTTCGAAGTGAAACCCGCGGGGGTGACCGATGTTTTTACGGGCGTAGTTCGAGAAGATAGATTTGCACAAGTCCCGATGCTTAGGTTGAAAGACCATAAGCCCGCCGTTGAATACATGAGTTGTTTCGAAAGTATACCCACAGAGTCCATGGTATCCGGTGGCACTTTCTTCCCAACCATTCTTGCGTTGAACTGCCAATCGCCTCTCTGGTGTTGGCTGCGAGTATTCGTCGACCATCCCGATACCATTTCCTAGAAGATGGAATGGTATTCCAGGTGCACGTTCGTTTATCAGTATATCTGCATCGACATAAACGATGTAATCATACTGATTCGCCCAGGGCTGCGAACAGAGCATGTATTTGTGAAAGCATAGTGTATCTGGATGCGTTAGTTCGGAAAGGTACGTAGTTATAACCCTGAAATCATACCCGTGGCGCTCGGCATATGCCTTCTGGCTTTTCATGAAGAGCCGCGTATACTCTTCGATGTACTTCTCGCCAATCGCGATGACACACAACGTGACACGCATTTAAATATCAATAATCGATATGAGTAAATGAGTATCAGCGTCTGCATTCCGACCATGCGCCGGTTCTCGTTTTTGAAGGAGTCGATCCCGCAGTATCTTGGGAATCCACATGTAACCGAAGTAGTCGTCACAGACGAAACAGGAGAAGACTACGCTGCAATCACAGAGGCCTTTTCGCATCCGAAACTTCGCGTCTACCAGAACGAGCGCCGGCTGGGCTCTGTCGAGAACAAGCAACGTGCCGCATCCTACGCGACATCGGACTTTATCGCCATCATCGATAGCGATAACTTCGCAGACGTCCAATACTTCGAGGCATTCAAGCACTACGTATCCAGACACGAAGTAACCGACACAATGGTGTTTCTCCCATCTGCTGCGAAGCCGAACTTTTACTATAACCAGTTTATCGGGCGCGTGCTGAATAAGCACACGGTCCGTCAGTATTGGCCGGAAATCGAGACGTGTCTGAATACGATGAATATGATGATCTCGCGCAAATTCCTTGCGACGTTTAACATCATGGCCGATAAGCCGATATGTGACCGCACAAGTGGGGCGTGGGATGCTCTCTATTTTTCCCTCTACGCTCTCTTCCACATGAATGCAACTCTCGTCGTTGTTCCGGGCATGGAATACGAACATCGCATACACGATGGTTCGTGGTTCATGGAGACGGAGGGAAGGAGTAAACACGTATACGAGACCCTTGTGCGGCGTTACTTACAGGTTGGAATCAGACATCTAATGTAAATGGACCTTCTCACGTGGCAGACACAACCCAAGAACTCGGCATCGTTGATCATCCAAGCGTCTTCGACGAACGAGGACGATGCGTGGATGCCATTTCCGATCGGTATGGGATACCGCTATCGGCAGTTTCATCTGGGGTCGCACTCCCAGACGGTGTTGTGTGCAATGAACCAGTACACAGATACACGCCGCCGCCCCTCGGGTCGGAATCGTCGGACTATCTTGGCAACGTTGCAGGCGAACGGGATACAGAATACACCTCTTTCGCCAGATGTGTACTTTGATACGCTTCCGTCGTACAAGTTTGTCATCTCGCCAGAGGGAAACGGGATTGACTGTCATCGCCATTACGAAGCCCTTCTGGCTGGATGTATACCCATCATTGAACGCAACACACTGGTTGAAGAGAAGTATAGGGGTTGTCCCATTCTGTACACCAATGACTATTCTGAGATCACGCCGGCGTATCTCGAATTGAAATACGAAGAGATGAAGACGCAGACATACGACTTCTCGCGGCTGTTCTTGGAGTTCTACCCACCTGAGACTCAGGCCGAGATCAAGCGATGCGGAAACTACTGGATGAAACAGTTAACCGGTCAGACCGTATACTGAACAACGTATTCGCATCGTCGTGGCCCGGAGCGTTGAACTTAGCGGACTGGAAGAAAGACGGCGTCTTGTTGGCCAGAATACGGTAGGTAGGTTGAAGCCGTGTCATTGCGATATCATTGAACCCCTTTGTTGCTCGCAACGCATCACAGACAGCCTGCTTGTAGCGGGGAGTAATGTAGAGAATTGCGTGGGCTGACAGCATGTTCACCACGCGAACGTGCGTATCCGAATACGGCTTGAACACACTCTCTTCGCTGCTCGTATCCACTGTTGGATGAGCCGCAGAGCGACTGAGCCCGAAGTAAATAGCGTCTGCTCCATGTACAAACTCAAACTCGCTCACGCCCGTGAACTCCACGTCGTCTTCGAGGACCAGGATGGGCTCGTTCATGTACTGCGTGAGGATGTCCATGGTTGCGTCGCACAAACACCTCGGGTATCCATATGTGCCTGACTTGTAATGGACAATGTCTTTGAAGCCGAGAGTAGCCAGCATGGAGTCCATATGGAGTTTCCGTGCGTGATACTTTTCGTTATGATCGGGGCAGATGTACACCACCTTGAAGTCTTGAATACGCATTGCTTAGATGGCCATATTTTTGAGGAGGAGATCGCCGCCAAAGTCGTGGACAATCGACCAGTTGGGGCCGAACAGTGCAAGCACCTGCTCGCGATTCAACTGTCCCTCGTAGAGGTCGGTCGCATATTCGGTGTGGACATACCGAGTGCGAGTCAATGTGTTTGCTCCACCTGAGAACACAATATCCTCCGCACCCTGGACATCGACCCACATGAAGTCAACCGTGCTCGACTTCAGACTCTCAATGTCATCCAGCCGGCGGCACTCGACCATGGTCGACTTCGGAAACGTGATCCACTTGTGAAGATCCAGGTGGCCCGTCGGCCGCTTGAGCGACGACGACGAAGACCAGTCATTGTCGTGATGCTGGGGGTCGCTCGACCATGCCGCGTTGCCAGACGACATGTAGAAGGGACGTGTTTCGTTCTTGTCGGAAAGAGCAATCGGATAGAACTCGCAGAGCTTGTCAATGCCCGTATCCCGAATGATCTTGACGTTGCGGGGGTCGGGCTCGAAGCCTACAATGCGGGCGTTTGGGTGCATTTCCCGGAACCTTCGCGTATCCTCACCAAAGTGACATCCAATCTCAACGAACGTCTTGATGTCCAGATCCCGAATGAATGCGTAGATATCCATTTGCCACATAGAGTGTTCTATACGTAAGTCCAATTCTCCACAATCTTCACCGGATACTTTGAATAGAACTCTGCCAATGGGTTCCGCAGCACCACCGGTGTGGCTCCGCACAGAATCGCTTCGTATACGCGATGTGTGTCGATGCCCGTTCCTTCCGGGCACAGCACATACCTTGACCGACAGAGGTCTTCGTAGTATTCGGAAGTCGAACGCCCAGACTTCACAACAACACGAGGGTCGTCTTTCAGTGCGGCCCAGCAGTCTGTTCGCTTTGAGATGTTTGTCCCAACTGTGAAGTTCATGTACATCTCAATGTCACGCGGAACGTCCGGACGTATGAAGGTGGACAGGAAAGGAAGAGCTGCATCCGGAAACCCAAGTGGAATCGTTGTCAACTGCGGATGGCTGACGGTGGTATTGATTGCGTAGATGTGGAGAGCAGTGGGAAGGAGAGCGGCCAGTTTGGTGCTGTCGAATGCTTGGTCTGAATTGTGGACGATATACACGTGTTTCCGCCGTGGCACGTGTGCAAAGGACATCACAAGGTCACCATTGATAAAGACGCGGTCGCCTGACCGTGCTGTGAGATTCAAATACCGTGGGTGGTTCGGATACCGTGGGTCGATCACCCATCGACACGTGTCTGCGAACGCTTTACCCGATATCATTGCTTCTCTCTAAGATAAGATGAACGTCTTCTCGTTCTGTCTGTATGGTCCCTATAATTCCCGATATTATCCGGGAATGATTGAGAACATTCGCTTGATCCGTCGCCACTTTCCGGGTTGGTTGGTGTTTGTGTATGTCGGGTCCGATGTGACGCCTGAGATGGTCGCAACCCTTCGGTCCGCGGCTGGCGTTGTGGTTCGGTTCACTGGAAAGACGGGCATTGAGAACATGATTGAGCGGTTTTACGCGATTGATGAACCCGGTGTCGATCTGATGGTGGTCAGGGACGCAGATTCTCGCGTCCACTGGCGAGACCGATGGGCAATACGGGACTTTGTTGATTCACCTGGGTTCGTTCTCCATACAATACGCGATCATCCCGAACACTCGGCCTCGCTTATGGGAGGACTGTGGGCCATACGAAAGTCGAGCGGTGTCGACATGCACGCAGAATATGAGGCATACAAAACCAACCCGGAAGACCGAGGGATTGCGTTAGACCAGAACTTCCTCAGCTGTCGCATCTATCCGAAGTTTCACGGTCAGATACTGGTTCACATTGGACAAGGACCGGCTTCACAGAACGAGACTGTGCGTGCATTTCCGACGCCATGGACAGGACGATTGTATTGCGGTCAAATCGAGTCTCCGGGGTTTATCGATTCAGAGGGAACAATCACCCTCTTCCGTCTTAAACTTTCTCGGTAAGACACAATGAAGACTCGTCGTGCAATTGGCTCTCGTCGCAAGGTTTGGAACGGAACGGCCCAGAAGACGCCGGGTGGACTCACCAGGAGTGACCTCATGATGAACAAGTATGGCCGCATCGTCTCGCGGAAGAAGGCGGCACATGCTCGCAGTGGGCGTGCGTTCACACGGCGGCATGCAAGCCACCTTCCAGGTCGGCGTGGTCACAAGGGAGGAGGAGATGAGGATGATGACGAATGAGCATCTCTCGCAGCTCGGGACGAAGCACCTCAGCCTTGCGAGCGGCAGCCAACTCGGTCTGACCTGTCTGCTCATACGCCACCATCAATCGATAGAAAATATGAAAGTGTTCGTGGTCGGCCATAGGTGGAAGCACTCCGGTCAAATACGCCCTTCGTAACCCTTCACCCGCCTGAATCGACGCACGGAGGTCACCTCCGACCAACGCAAACTCCTGAATGTTGTACGCACGGTATTGTGTACGACATACAGCAGCCTGATTACAGATCAAATCACCATATTCTCCGAACGCCACGGCTGTGACCATGTCTGGATAGGTGGCGGCCATGTATCCGAACATGGTCTCATCCGACGGCGAATACCCTTCGTCGAGCGTTCGCATCCACTCTCGAATCACTGTCGTTGTGAAGTCCAGGATGGTCGCACGTTTTCCCGCAAAGAACCCCCCGGCAACCCATCCGTGGTTGTTGCGAAAGAACGTGTATCGATCCTTCGGGCGGTCACGGTCAATCAGACTCATCATCGCAACGTTGGTCCGGTTGGGGTCCCACCACTGCGAGAGGTTTGCCAACCCAGACTCCGGGAGGACGACCCGCACGTCGACCCACGCAAACCAGTCCGTGTTGAATGAATTTGTCTCCGCAGCCTGCCGCACAAACTCCACCTTGTGGTTGATAATCAGGTAGTACAGGTCGGTGAACTTCTCGGGCGAGACCCATACCACTGGACTGGTCTTGTTGTTCTCCACAATTCGCGGGAGCTTGTCCCAGAAGGGAAGCTGCTCAAAATCAATCACGTGAAACACGGTCGGGCGGGCGCCTCGGATGGCACGCAGCGGTGCCTCCAAGTCAGGCTCGCAGAAGATAACGAACGGGTCAGGTGTTTCAAGCAGTCGCTTGGACGTTTTAAGATACGCATTGATGCTGCTGAAATGAACCGAATCCACATTGTCCTGCCCCTCGCGTTTGCGGAGGTTGTACAATGCAGTTACGTACGTTGTCGACATTGCTCACTTCCCATCGTGTTTAAGTAAATAGATTCCAGCGGATACCATGAGCAATCCAATGTACTGCATTGGCTTTTCAAGACGGTCGCCCAATACAAGATACGCGGCCATGCTTTCCACAATACCCGATACGCCGTCCCACATGCCATTGACATACAGCACGTTGTCGGTGCGGAGCGACTTGACCAGATAGTAGATGACCCCGATGTATCCGAAGATACCGTAGACCAAATAGGAAAACTGATTGGACTGGGCATACCACCGCAGATTGAAGTCACCGAATATCTCGACCACCGACAGCAGCACGATGTCTTCGAATCCCATTGTAGTATTCGTGTGTTTTTTTGAGCGGTGATGATAATGGAGTTTGTCCCGCTCGGCGTAGCAACAGTGGCAGCTGCCGGTCTAGCCGCGTTTGCAAGTGCGACTAGCCAAGGAATGAACACGAAGGATGCCCCATTGAAGACCCCCCCTGAACATACACCTGAGGGTATGGAACTGTGGACTAAGCTTCAGGCCGCAATCCAAAAGAGACGGTTGGCCATGACAGAACCGGACCGCGTCGCTGCGGGCAACGAGCTGGATGCCGCATCCAAGGCATACGACGCTTATCTCAAAAAGACGGCTACGGCTCCTGCTGCGGTTCCTCTTACACCCCCTTCGGAGGCAGCAGCCGAGAGCAAGGGTCCGGCTGCGGTTCTTCTTACACCAGCTTCGGATGCGGTTCTTAAAGCAGACGAAAAGAGGGGTCCGACTGGGGCTGATAAACGAGATCCAGTTACTAAGATTGTTGATGAAGCGATTGAAGCGGCGACGAAGGCTGCAGCCGCCGACGCTGCCAACCGCGCGGCCCTTGAAGAGATAAGAAGGGAAGAGGAAGGGAGGGTGCGTGGAGGCAAACGTAAGAAGAAGGGTACGCGTCGGCATATGCGTGGCGGTGACCGTCTTCTCGATGCACTCAAAACCCTTGGCAAAGATAGCCCCTCACCTCGACCCGCATTCATGAAGCTGATCACGGTCAGCGATGAACAGGTCGCATTACGACTGGTCCCAACCTTCAATACATTCATCGAGTGGGAACGAAGTATCAATGGACGTCGACTCATGTTACCGGATTTCGAGCAGAAGAAATTCGCAGATGCACTGTTTAAAGACGTTCCGTCTGAATGGTCGAAGATCAACCCCGTCTTCAAGAAACTCGCCCCGATTTCAAACTATGTCCGTGCAGCTGATGCGTTAGCAGCGGTAGCGAACCGCTCTCGTGGGCTTACAACAGAAGAAGCTGCGGCTCCGACTACGGCTGCGGCTGCGGATTCGGCGGTGGTGGCTGCGGCTCCGACTACGGCTGCGGCTGCGGATTCGGCGGTGGCGGCTGCGGCTCCGACTACGGCTGCGGCTGCGGATTCGGCGGTGGTGGCTGCGGCTCCGACTACGGCTG